>Ga0209382_10001263_pt1 | contig 40244 bp, 30 predicted proteins | sample SoiMetdeltSBSDD5_FD_187599 | JGI IMG/M metagenome (GOLD analysis project Ga0209382, IMG submission 187599) | Bulk soil microbial communities from a Populus tree surrounding site in Tennessee, USA - Soil MetaG P. deltoides SBSDD5 (SPAdes) (version 2) | ecosystem: Environmental > Terrestrial >... | reverse complement strand
CGCCGCCTTCGGCCTGCACGGCGCGTTGATGGTCGGTCCGCCGCGGCCGATCTCCGACCTGGGCACACGCGACGAGCTGATCGAGCAGCTGCGAACGTTCAGAATCGCGCTCTCACGAGACGGCGAGGTCCAGGCTCGCGGGGGCGGGTTCAACGTGCTCGACTCGCCGCTCCTGGCGTTCGCGCACCTTCAGACGGTGTTGAAGGGGCTGCCTCAGTTCGAGCCGGTCCAGGCCGGCGAGATCGTGACGACGGGCACGCTGACGGCAGCGCTGCCCATCGAACCAGGCCAGACCTGGAGCACGGAGTTTGACGGCATCGGCCTGGACGGCCTGCGCATCCAGTTCGGGGAGTAGCCATCCTCCGCTCCGTACTGGCGCGGGGCATCCTCCGTATCGCTCCACGATGGCAGTGCGCCCGATACCTGCGACACTCGAAAGAGACGCGAGGCTCAGGCCGGCACGGCGCGCACATGAGATGCGCGACGCCTCTCGGCCCATCGTCTCCGAGAGGATCACAGAGATGGCAGCGCTCGCAACCAGAGAGCAGCAATCAGCACCCCCGGGCGCACTCACAGCCAGGCATGACCGTGCTCCGCGCCGAGCACGAACCTCAGAGGCCCGGCCAGCGGGCATCGAGCCGACACCTTCGCACCTCAACCGGCGGCCGTACATCTTCCACTCCGTCGCCGTCCGGCCAGACCAGCAGGCCGTCGTCGAGCGAGTCGACGCCACAGCCTACCCGACCTTCATGCGCCACACCGATCTGGCGCCCTGGTGGCCTGTCATCTATGGGACGTTCCCTGAGTACCAGTTGATCCTGGCCGACGCCGAGACGGGCCAGCACCTTGCGCACGGCAACCTGCTCCCGTTCGCCTGGGACGGCACGCCGGAGGGCCTCCCCCACACGGCTGTCGAGATGGTCCGGCGGGCGCTTCGCGATCGCCGACGTGGCATCGCACCGACCGTGCTTGGGGCGCTCCAGGCCGTGGTCGATCCGGCGCAGCAGCGCGGCGGTTTGAGCGTTCGCATGCTCCAGGGCATGGCGGGACTGGCCGCCGCCCTCCGCCTGCCGGACCTCGTCGCGCCGATCCGACCGACCGAGAAGGCGCTGGACCCGCTCTCGGACCTCGCCGAGTACGTCGCGCGAGCTCGCTGGGACGGCCTGCCGGTCGATCCGTGGCAGCGCGTCCACGCCCGGCTCGGCGCCGTGCCAATCGGCATCGAAGATGCCTGGCTGACCGTGACCGGGACACTCGACGACTGGGCAACGTGGACTGGCATCGAGGCGCCGCCGACCGGCCCGTACGTGGTGCCGGGCGCCTTGGCCCAGGTTCAGGTCGATGCGTCGCTCGGCGTCGGTCGCTACGCCGAGCCGCACCTCTGGATGCGCTACCACATCGCCTGACTACCGTCCCCCTCTCTCTCGCAAGGGAGAGGGGGTTGGGAGTGAGGGCTTCCCTCGCTAGTTCTGGCTGTTCTTGCCGGACGTCTCCCAGCGGTCGATGATCTCCAGGAGCGCCGTCCACGGCAGCAACGCGCACTTCACCCGGACCGGGAACTTCTTGACGCCCTGGAGCGCTTCCAGGTCCTCGTTGCCGCCGAGGCCGTCCGTGGAGCCACCACCGCTCATCAGCTCCTTGAACCCGTCGGCCAGCGCGGATGCATCCGCGACCTCGTGGCCCTTGACGCTCTCGGTCATCATCGAGGCGGACGCCTGGCTGATCGAGCAGCCGCGCCCGCCGAAGGCGATGTCCTGGATGACGTCGCCGTCCATCTTGACCGCCAGCAGCACTTCGTCGCCGCATAGCGGGTTATGGCCCCGCGTGGCGACGTCCGGATCGGCGAGCTGTCCCCGGTTCCGGGGGTGCTGGTAATGGTCGAGGATCACCTCTTTGTACAGGTCATCGAGCGACAATGGAGGAAACCTCCGCTGCAAAGATGGCGCGGGCTCCTTCGACAGCCATGACGAGGGCGTCCACCTCTTCAGGGGTGTTGTACACGTAGAAACTGGCCCGTGCCGTCGCTGGCACCCCGAGTGACGTCGAGAGCACCTGGCAACAGTGCTGCCCCGCACGAATTGCAACACCGTCGTAGTCGACAATCTGCCCGAGATCGTGCGGGTGGACCTCGTCCACGGTGAACGCCACGACCCCGCCACGCTGCGAGGCGTCCTTCGGGCCGTAGATCGTCACGCCGGGGATCCTGCCGATCCTGTCCAGGGCGTACGTCGTCAGCTCGACCTCGTGCTCGCGCACCCGGTCCATGCCGAGCGCCGCGAGGTAGTCGATCGCCGCGCCGAACGCGATCACGTCGGCGATGTTCGGCGTGCCGGCCTCGTACTTCCAGGGGAGGACGTTGTACGTCGTCTCCTCGCGGCCGACGATCTCGATCATCTCGCCGCCGCCCAGGAACGGCCGCATCCCGTTCAGGATCTCGCGCCGCCCCCAGAGCACACCCACGCCCGTCGGGCCGAGCATCTTGTGCGACGAGAACGCCAGGAAATCGCAGTCGAGATCCCTCACGTCGACGGGCATGTGGGGCACGCTCTGCGCGCCGTCCACCAGCATCAGCGCGCCGCGATTGTGGGCGATCCTCGCGACTTCCTTGACCGGGTTGATCGTCCCGAAGACGTTGGACATGTGGGTCATCGAGACGAGCTTCGTGCGCGGCGTCACCAGCCGATCGACATCCGCCAGGTCGATCGTCCCGTCCGGCCCGAACTCGACGTACTTGAGGACGGCCCCCTGCCGCTCGACGGCCCACTGCCACGGCACGATGTTGGAGTGGTGCTCCATCGTCGTGATGACGATCTCGTCCCCGGCCTTAACGTTCTCCGCGGCCCAGGTGTACGCCACCAGGTTGAGCGACTCGGTCGTGTTGCGGGTGAACAGGATCTCGTCCGGCCCGGCCGCCCCGCCCTCGCCAACGGCGCCAATAAATCTCGCTGCCTTGGCCCGGGCACCCTCGTACGCCTCAGTCGCCTCCTCGGCCAGCGTGTGGAGGCCGCGATGGATGTTGGCGTTGGTCTGCTCGTAGTAGTCAACCAGCGCCTGAATCACCTGGCGCGGCTTCTGTGAGGTCGCCGCGTTGTCCAGGTAGACCAGCGGCTTGTCGTGGACGGTACGCGCCAGGATCGGGAAGTCGCGGCGGATCGCCGCGACGTCGAGCTGCTCGCGGCCAGTGCCGTTGTGGCGGTCCGCGCCAGACCTGTTCTGAGCCATGTGGGTAGCCTTCAGTCGACCTGTATCTGAATCTCGCCGTTCTCGATCCGGACCGGGTAGACCTTGACCGGCACGATCGCCGGCATGCAGGTCGCCCGGCCTGTCGTCACGTCGAAACGGGCGCCGTGACGCGGGCACTCGATCTCGCAGCCGTCGAGCTCGCCAGTCTCGAACGAGGCGCCGTCGTGCGTGCAGACGTCGTCGATGCAGTAGTAGCTGTTGTCGACGTTGCAGACGGCCAGGCGCCCCCGACCGCCAAACACTGTCCGGACCTTGCCGGGCGCAAGGTTGTCGGCCCGGCCGGCGCTTACCCAGCTTGCCATGCATCCGCTCCGGTCGGAACGTCGTCCGGGCCAACTTCGCGTCCGAGCTTGCGCTGAACGGTCCGCCAGACGCTGTTCCGGATTGCCACAACTGGAATCTTCTGGAGCACTTCCTCGAAGAACGCCTCCACCACCATCCGGCGGGCCTCCTCGTGGGGGACGCCCCGACTCTCGATATAGAAGATGATCTCCGGATCGAGCGGGCCGACCGTCGCACCATGGGCACACCGCACCACGTCGCTGTTCAGGATCTCAAGTCGAGGATCGGACTCAGCTTTTGAGTTGTCGCTCAAGAGCAGGTTCCGATTCTCGAGGTTGGAGTCGGTCCGCAGCGAAGTCTTGTTGACGCGGATCAAGCCCTGGAAGTTCGAGCTGGCCGCGTCCCCGAGCGCCGCCTTGAAGTTCGAGTTGCTCCGGGTGTCGTTGCCGATATGGTCCTGGAGCACTTGATGATCGAACTGCTGGTCGCCGCTCCCGAAGATCAGCCCCACGAGATCGGTCTCGGAGCCCTGCCCCGCGAGCCCGGCGTCGATCTCGGATCGGTGGACCAATCCGCCGACGGCCACGAAGAGCCAGTCGATCCGGCTGTCGCGCCCGATGTCCGACTTCAGGTGGTTGAAGTGCCAGGTCTTGTCGTTCCACTCCTGGAGGTTGGCGTAGCGCAGGCGCGCAGCCTGGCCAGTCACCAGCTCGACCACGCCCGACGCCAGCGTCTCATCTGGCGAGTCAGCGGACAGGTAATCCTCGACCACGGTCGCCTCAGCCTGCTGGCCGAGCACGATCAGCGAGCGGAAGCACGACGGCGCGCCGCTGGTGGAGGCGATCCGATGCAGGATCGGCTGCTCGATAGCGACGCCACCGGGCACGAAGAGGAACAGGCCGTCTTCCCAGAGCGTAGCCGCCAGCGCGACGAACTTACTCTCTTCGCCGGTCACCAGCCGGCCGAGGTGTGGCTGCACAAGCTCAGGGCGCTCGGCGATGGCCTGCCGCAGTGACGTCAGCACGACGCCCTTCTTCTCAAGGTCGGGGCTCAGGGACCGCTCTATGACCTTGCCGTTCTCGATGCGCAGCGAACCCGCGACGCCTTCGAGATTCTCAGCGAGCGTGCTTTGGATCTTGGCAGCCTGCGTGGTGGCCTGCTGAGCAAGCAGCACATCCAGGTCGAAGCTGCCAAGATCGATGCGACGCCAGCCCTCAGTTCTCTTTGTCGGGACCGGCAGCGACTCGGCCAGTGTGCGGGCCGCCAGCCGCTGCTGGGTCAGCCATTCCGGCTCGCCGTGCGCCCGCGAACGCTTCTCAATTGACGCAGTCGACAGCGCTTCGGCGCCCGGCCGCGTTTCGACATTGGTCTGTGTCACGTTGATAGCCCTTCGGTGAGCAGACGAGTTCGTAGCAGACGAGTTCGGAAACGTTGCTCTCTACTCGTCTGCTGGCCTGCTCTGAACTCGTCTGCTCGCGCCTAGCCGATCGCGCCTTCCATCTGAAGCTGGAGCAGCCGGTTGAGCTCGACGGCGTACTCCATCGGCAATTCCTTGGTGAACGCCTCGAAGAAGCCGTTCACGATCATCGTCTTCGCCGCTGCCTCGTCCAGCCCGCGACTCATCAGATAAAACATCTGCTCGTCGCTGATCTTGCTGACCGACGCCTCGTGCTCGATACTGACCTGGTCCTCGTCGATCTCGATCGAAGGGTAGGTGTCCGAGCGCGAGATCTCGTCCAGCATCAGCGCGTCGCAGCGCACGAACGACTTGACGTTCTCGGCGCCCTTGTGGACCTTCAGCAGGCCCCGGTAACTGGTCCGGCCGCCGCCCTTGCTGATCGACTTCGAGGTGATCGTCGAGGTCGTGTTCGGCGCGGCGTGAATGATCTTCGCGCCGGCGTCCTGGTGCTGGCCCTCGCTCGCGAACGCGACCGAGATCACCTCGCCCTTCGCGCCCTCACCCACCAGCCAGATGCCGGGGTACTTCATCGTGACCTTGGAGCCGAGGTTGCCGTCGACCCACTCCACGAACGCGTGCTCGTGGGCCATCGCCCGCTTCGTCACCAGGTTGTAGACGTTGTTCGACCAGTTCTGGATCGTCGTGTAGCGGATGTGCGCGCCGCGCATCGCGATCAGCTCGACCACCGCCGAGTGCAGCGAGTCGCTGCTGTAGACCGGCGCCGTACACCCCTCGATGTAGTGGACCGAGGAGCCCTCGTCGGCGATGATCAGCGTTCGCTCGAACTGGCCCATGTTCTCGGTGTTGATCCGGAAGTACGCCTGGAGCGGGATCTCGACGTCGACGCCCTTCGGGACGTAGATGAAGCTGCCGCCGCTCCAGACCGCGCTGTTGAGCGCCGCGAACTTGTTGTCGGCGGCCGGAATCACCGTCGCGAAGTACTTCTTGACGATATCCTCGTGCTCTCTGAGGGCGGAGTCCATGTCAAGGAAGATGACACCCTGCTTCTCGAGGTCTTCGCGGATGTTGTGGTAGACGACCTCGGACTCGTACTGGGCCGAGACGCCCGCCAGGAACTTCCGCTCCGCCTCCGGGATGCCGAGCTTGTCAAACGTGTCCTTGATGTAGGCCGGGACGTCGTCCCAGTCCTTCTCGGTCTTCTCCGAAGACTTCACGTAGTAGTGGATGTTGTCGAAGTCGATCTCGGAGAGGTCGGCGCCCCAGGTCGGCATCGGCTTCCGCATGAAGATCTCGTACGCCTTCAGCCGAAACTCGCGCATCCACCGGGGCTCGTTCTTCATCTCCGAGATCTGTTCGACCATCTCTCGGGTCAGGCCTCTGCCCGACTTGAACTTGTAATCCTCGACGTCGTGGAAGCCGTACCGATAGTCGGTGGCTCCCGGCTGCATCAGATCCTGTGGCTTGACTGCCATGGCTCTACGCCTCCCGCCCGGCCCCGACGGCCAGCTTCTGCTCGGTCTCGCGGATGATCGGGTCGTACCCCTCGGCCTCGAGATGCTCGACGAGCTCGTAGCCGCCGGACTTGACGACACGGCCCGCCACCAGCACGTGGACGAACTGGGGCTTGATGTAGTTCAGCAGGCGCTGGTAGTGGGTGATGACCAGGACGCCCATTTCCGGGGTGTGGATCGAATTGACGCCCTCGGCGACAGTTCGCAGCGCGTCGATGTCCAGGCCGGAGTCCGTCTCGTCCATGACGGCGATCTTCGGGTTGAGCATCGCCATCTGGAGCACTTCGGCCCGCTTCTTCTCGCCGCCGGAAAGGCCGTCGTTGACGTACCGCGCCGCGAAGGCCGGGTCCATCTTCAACAGCTTCATCTTGTCCATCAACTCGCGGCGGAACGCGCCGGCCGTCAGGCCCGGGCCGTGAACCGCGCGCGTGGCCGCCCTCAGGAAGTTACCCAGGCTGACGCCTGGGATCGCGACCGGGTACTGGAACGCCAGGAACAGGCCCTTGCGCGCCCGCTCGTCAGGCGTCAGCGCCAGGACGTCCTCACCCTGAAACTGCACCCGACCACTGGTCACCGCGTACTTCGGGTGGCCCATCAGGGCGTTCGCGAGGGTGCTCTTTCCTGACCCGTTCGGCCCCATCAGGGCGTGAATCTCGCCCTGGTTGACGGTCAGGTTCACCCCCCGCAGGATCGGCTTGCCCTCGACCGAGACGTGCAGGTCCTCGATCAGGAACGTTGGCTGCGTACTACTCATGGTGTCTTCAGGCACCCTTCCCTCACGGTGGCTCGCGCCCCGGTGATCGTCTCAATGGCTATCAGGCCGGCCCCTTGGCGGGCCGGACGTTCGTGGCACAGGTCTTCGAGCGTCGTCGCGTCGAGGACAGCGCTGATGCTCTGCTGGACGCGCTCCCAAACCGACCGCGACAGGCACCCGGCCTCGCGCTCGCAGGAGTGCGGTAGATAATCGTCGGCGGTGCACTCGACGGGCGCGATCGGCCCTTCGAGCACCCGGTACACCTCGCCGACGGTGATCTCGGCCGGCGGCCTGGTCAACCGGTAGCCGCCGTGCAGCCCACGCACCCCCTCGACCAGGCCGGCCCGCCGCAACTCGCCGATCAACTGCTCCAGGTACGCCAGCGGCAGCAATTCGACGCGCGAGATCTCGGCCAGCGACAATAATCCGTGTCCGTACGACCTCGCGAGCTCGGTCATGGCCCGCAGGCCGTAGTGCGCCCGCGTCGAAACCTTCACCGGCCCCTGCCTTCCAAAATCCTACTAGACTGGTAGGAATTCTAGCAGCGCCTCCTGACCAGGGTCAAGGGCGATCGCCCTTGACCGCCGCTGTTCGGCTCGGTATCCTGAATCAGGTTCTCGGGGCGAGGTGAAACTCCTCACCGGCGGTGACAGCCCGCGACCCTCCCGCGGCTTCGGGAGGCTGAACCGGTGAAACTCCGGTGCCGACGGTAACAGTCCGGATGGGAGAGAACGACGGGCCGCCCAACAGGCGGTCATTCCTCGCGTGATCTTGCGTGAGGCCTTCTCCCCTGCTCCCGACTCGTGCAGCTTCACGCTGCGTTGAGGAGGTAGCGCGGTGTTCACAGGACGCGTTTCTGAGGTTGGCGTCGTCGTGGCGGCGCGGTCCACGGGCGACGGTACTCAGCTCGTCATTCGCGGCGAGGAGACCGCCCGGCATCTAGGTCCGGGCGGCTCGGTGGCCGTCGCGGGCGTGCGCCTCACCGCAGTGGAAGTTGACGGCGACTGCTTCGGCGCGGTTGTCGGTGCCGAGACGGCAGCGCGAACCACCCTGCGCAGCATGACGATCGGGCGCGGGGTCAACCTCGAGCTGCCGCTTCGAGCCGGCGATCCGCTTGACGGCCATCTGGTCCAGGGTCACGTCGAAGGCACCGCCCGGCTCGTCTCGCGCCGCGATGTGCCCGGCGCACAGTACGTCTGGTTTCGCCCGAGCCGGCGGCTGATCCGCGAGATCATCGCGAAAGGCTCGATCGCGGTCGACGGCGTCAGCCTGACCGTCGCCGAGGTAAACAAGGGCGCGTTCTCGGTGGCGCTGATCCCCGAAACGCGCCGGCGGACGACGCTCGACGCGTTGCCGATCGGCGCCGAGGTCAACGTCGAAACCGACGTGCTGCCGCGCTATCAGCAGATCTTCGGACGGCGTCCTGCGCCAGATTTCGCCTGGTCCGGCCTGCGCCGAGGCCCGGAGGCCGTCGAGATCGCGATCTCGACGATCGCCAACGGCGGCAAGGTCGTCGTCTGGGACCCGCGTCGTGAGGCCGAGGGCGACGTCATCATGGCTGCCGACCGCGTCGCGCCGTCAGACGTCAACTTCCTGATGACGCACGCCCGGGGCCTGATCTGCGCCCCCATGGCGATCGAGTGGCTCCAGCGGCTGGAGATCCCCCGACTGGAGGGGACCGGCGGACTCCACGGCACGGCGTTCATGATGCCGGTCGACGCGGCCGAAGGACTCACGACTGGCATGCCGTCCTCGGAGCGAGCACGGACGCTTCGGCAGCTCGCCTCGCCGACGGCCACGCCGGCCACCTTCGTGCGTCCGGGCCACGTCTTTCCGCTTGCCGCGCACCCGCTCGGGCTCGCCGCGCGGGCGGGTCACACGGAGGCGGCAGTCGCGTTGGCTTGGCTAGCGGGCCGTCCGCCGGTCGCCGTCTGCTGTGAGATCGCGGCTGACGACGGCGAGATGGCCCGCCTGCCGGAGCTGGAGCTGTTCGCCGCCCGCCACGGCCTGCCGATGCTCGCAATCGACGACCTTACGGAGTACGTCCAGAGTCGGTCGTCGGAGAGCGGCATCCTCGATTCGGCCGTGGCGGGCTAGCGCTTCGCCACGCTGATCGCGATGGCTGCTCGACCGACTTGTCTTCCCGACCCCGTTCGGCAAGTCCTTCCAGGGCGGGACTATCGGCTGCGCCGACATCAGGGCAGGCTACGCGAGGGCGCCTCAGCCCCCTGTCTTCCCGACCGCAGCGAGGAACGAGCGGAGCGGAGGGATCTCGTCTCCAGGGCACGCCGGCCGAGATCCCTCGACTTCGTTCGCAAGCTCACTCCGCTCGGGAAAACAGGCAGGCTTCGCCATCTCCATGGTGAGGTGCTAGCGTCACCTCGGCCGAGTTCAGCGGTTGGTCGCCGGGCGCACCGGCGGCCGGCTGCTCGGCCGCGAGTCTAGAGCGTCATCGCGGATGCCGAGATCGACGACGGCGCCGGGTCGGAGTCGGTCGTTCGGCCGCTCCTGGCCGAGATCGGGTGAGCTCGGGCCGCGAATAGCGAGACGGCCCTTCCGTACAGCCATCTGTGAGAGCCTCCTTCTGTAGGTACGCGCCGAACTGTCGGCGTACCCGAGAGTGCTGCCATCTTAGGCGTCGGTTCGGCCCACCTCATGCACACCGGCAACACGAGTCCATCACGTGGACAGCTCTGTCAAGTCGTGGTGCCCAGCGTGCACCGGAAACGCTCGACGCCCGGGTAGCACTCGCCCATGCTCTCGATGGTGAAGCCGCATCGTTCGTAGAAGCCGACGGCCTCTCGGTCGGTCTCGGCGATCAGCGACCGTGCGCCAAACGACTGACGGACGGGCTCGATCGTTTTCCGCCCGATGCCCTGCTTGCGGCAGCTCGCGTCGACGACGCGACGATGTGGCAAACGATGGCGGCGTCGTCGCCGAGTCGCTGGACACCGATACATCCGACGAGCGCACCGTTGACCTCGTATCCGAGCAACAGCCGCCCACCCTGATACCGAGAGCAGATGCGATCGAGATGCTCAGGGGTTCCGGTCCAGGCTAACACGGCGAGCAGCCGTCGCACGTCTGGTGAGTCCAGCCGCGATCGAAGATCGACGAACATCAAGGCGCACGCACATCCGGGATTCCGAAGTGTAGCGCCGCGGGGCCGGTTCAGCTCCGGAGTACCACCAGGAATTGGACGGCGTGACGGCCGGCCGTGTGCTATCGTCCCGGACGAGCTCCGGCACCCCTCGCGGGCACCTCATCCCAAGGACCTGCCCAGATGGCCGTCGAGATTGGCACGCGCGAGCTCACGATCCGCGCGGCTCCTGCCCCTGGCAGAGTTCGATTGTCGGTGGGCGGTCTCCTCCGGCGGCCCGAGCGCGAAGCCACCGTCGAGACGGCGCTTGCACGCATCCCGAACGTCGAGCAGGTCAGGGCGAGCTCGCTGACCGGCAACGTGCTGATCGTCTTCGATCCGGGAGCCTGGACGACGAGCGACCTGGTCGAGGCGGCGGCCCGCGAGCTGCGGTACACCGTTCGCACCGCCGACGAGTCTCCAGCCGAACCGTTGAGCCCAACTGAGGCGGACGCGCGGCGCCAGCGAGCCGTCCGAGTCGTATGGGACAAGGTGCCCGGCCGCGCCCGGATCGCGGTCGCGGGCCTGCGCAGCCGGAAGGACGTCGAGGCCAGCGTCGCGCGGGTCGTCGGCGCCATCGACGGTGTCGTGGAGGCGAGCGCCAGCGCCCTGACCGGCAACGTCCTGGTCCGCTTCGACCCTGCGCGCTGGACGGCCGATCGGCTGGCGGCGACCTGTGCCGACGCCCTCGCCGACCTCGATCGCCTGGCGTCGCACGTCAGGACGGACGTCAAACAGCGACTGAACGGTACGGCCGCCGTGCCCGGCCAGGACTGGCACCACCAGCCTGCCGAGACGGTCATCGACGAGCTGCAGGTTGATCCGGACGCCGGCCTGGACCTCGCGGCGGTTGCAAGCCGCCGGGCGACTCACGGCCTCAATCGGATGCCCGAGCCAGTCGAGCCGTCGCTCCTCAAGACCGTGCTCGACCAGGTGGTCAACGCGCCGACCGCGCTGTTGCTGGCCGGTGCCGCCGTCTCCGTGGCGACCGGTGGAGTCTTCGACGCGGCGCTGATCGTCGGGGTGATCGTCGTGAACGCCGGCGTCGGGGCCACCACGGAACGGTCCGGCCAGCGGGCTATCGCCACCCTTCGGCGCACGACCGCGATCCGCGCCCGGGTCCGCCGGGACGGCGCGGAGGACGCCGTGGACGCCGAGGAGCTGGTGCCCGGCGACGTCATCCAGCTGCTGCCGGGCGACCCGGTGCCGGCCGACGCGCGGGTGATCAGCGCCCACCGCCTCCAGGTCGAGGAGTCCGCCCTGACCGGCGAGTCCCGGCCCGTCGAGAAGTGGGAGCAGGTCGTCTCCGCCGATGCGCCGCTCGGCGACCGCCGCTCGATGGTGTTTCGCGGCACGACGGTCGTCGGCGGGCGCGCCAGCGCGGTCGTGGTCGAAACCGGCGCCACGACCCAGATCGGCGCCCTCCACCTGCTTGCCGCCGAGGCCGAGGCGCCCCCGACGCCGATGGAGCGCGACCTCGACACGATCGGCAAAGGGCTGGCGATCGGCGCGACGGCCGTCTGCGGCGCGATCCTCGGCGTCGGTATCCTGCGCGGCTTCCCGCTGCGCTACGGCCTGGAGATCGCCGTCTCGCTCGGCGTCGCCGCCATCCCGGAAGGGCTCCCGACCCTCGCGACCAGCGTCCTGGCGTTCGCCTCAGGCCGGATGCGGAAGAAGGGCACCCTGATTCGGACGCTCGGCGCCGCCGAGGCGCTGGGCTCGGTGACCGTCGTCTGCGCCGACAAGACCGGCACGTTGACCGAGAACCGGATGGCCGCCCGCGAGTTGTTCACAGCCAGCGGCCCGGTCGCCATCACTGGCCCGGCCCTTAGCCCCTCTGGCAGCTTCGAATTGCACGGCAAGGCGATCGATCCGAACCTCGACCGGGCCGTCCGCTCGTCGCTCTGGGTCGGAGCCCTCTGCTCTGATGCCGAGGTCGAGGGCCTGCGCGACGGCGAGATGATCCTGGACGGCTCCGCCACCGAAGGCTCGATCGTGATCGCGGCGATCAAGGGCGGGCTCGATCCCGACACGTTGCGTGCCGCCCACCCGCGCATCGACCTGCGAGACCGCTCGGACGGCCGCCGCCACATGATCACCGTCCATCGTGGCGAGCACGGGCTGCTGGCGATGCTCAAGGGCGCGCCCGACGAAGTGCTCACGATGTGCTCACGGGTCGACCTCGCGAACGGCGTCACCGCCCTGGACGACGAGCTTCAGACGAAGTTCGCCGATCACAACGCCCAGATGGCGAACCGGGCGATGCGTGTCCTGGCGCTGGCGCACCGCAGCCTGCCCGCTGAGTACACCGAGGACGACCTGGTCAGCGGCTACACCTTGAGCGGCCTGATCGGTCTGGTGGACCCGGTCCGTCCGGCCGCGCCCGCCGCGATAAAGGCGCTCCACCGGGCCGGCATCCGGACCGTCATGATCACCGGGGACCAGGCGCTAACGGCCACGGCTGTCGCGCGGGAGCTCGGGCTCTCGCGACGGGGTCAGCTCAACGTCCTCGAAGCGGGTGACCTCTCGGCGCTGGACGGCGAGGCGCTCCGCGGCTTGGTGCGCGACGTCAACATCTTCGCCAGGGTCGCACCAGAGATGAAACTGGCCGTCGTCCGCGCCATCCAGGCGAACGGCGAAGTGGCGGCCATGACCGGCGACGGCGTGAACGACGCGCCCGCCCTCCGCGCGGCCGACGTCGGTGTGGCGATGGGCCAGCGCGGCAGCGAGCTTGCACGCGGCCTCGCGGACGTGGTCCTCTCGACCGACGACTTCGCGCAGATGGTCGACGCCGTGGAGGAGGGCCGGCTGGTCAGGGCGAACGTCCAGCGCGTACTCCACTACCTGCTCTCCACCAATGCCAGCGAGATCTGGGTTGTGGCCGGGGCCGTGGCATTCGGGCTGCCGTCGCCGTTGACACCGCTTCAGCTCCTCTGGCTCAACCTGGTCACCGATCTGGCGCCCGGCCTGGCGCTCGCGCTCGAGCCGCGCGACCCGGAGCTGATGGGGCAGCCGCCGCGCGACCCGAAAGAGAAGATCGTCCCCGGCCCGATGCTGCGCCGGATCCTGGCCGAATCCGCTGCCATCGCCGGCGGCGCACTCGGCGTCTACGCGATCGGCATCAGCCGGTACGGCATCGGGCCGGCCGCGCAGTCGATGGCGTTCGCCAGCCTGTTGGGCTCGCAACTGCTTCACGTTGGCTGGGCGCGGGCCGGGGAGCGGCCGGCCCTCACCGGCAGCCACGGTCGCAAGAACCCGTACCTGCCTGGCGCCATGGGGCTCTCGGTGGCCCTCCAGGGCGCCGCGCTGTTCTTCCCGCCGCTGCGGGCGGCGCTCGGTGGGGCGCCGCTGGCGCTGGCCGACGTCGGTATCGCGCTGGCCGGCGCGGCGCTGCCGTCGATCGCGATCGAGCTCTCGCGGTTCCTCGGCCGACACGAGCCGCGCGCCCTGCCGGCCCCGGCCGACAGCCCTGCCCCTGCCGTCGCTTCTGAGCGGACGCCGAGGGGTGCTCAGTCTGACGACGCCCGGCTCCCGTCTGGCGAGGCCGCGTCCGATTCGCTCCCCGTTTCACGACACGCAAGCGTGGCCCCTGGAGGTGCGCGATGAGCGAGCATCGCCGCTTTACGTCGAGCTCAGTCCTGCGCGGCCATCCGGACAAGCTGTGCGACCGGATCTCCGACGCACTGGTCGATGCTCACCTGACCGTCGACACCAGGGCTCGGATCCGCGCCGAGGCGGCGGCGGCCGGCCAGGTGATCTTCGTCACGACCGACGCCGAATTGGAGGGCGAGGTTGACGTCAACGGCGTCGTCCGGCGGACGCTCCTCGAGACCGGCTACAACCGCCAGGACCTCGACCCCGAGCGCTGCACGATCCTGACCCAGAGCAGCGTCATGACACCGCCGTGGGCTCGCGAGCGTCAGGACGCCGACGAGCAGCCCGCCGGCGAGCAGACGACGGTGTTCGGCTACGCCTGTGCCGAGACCCCGGAGCTGATGCCGCTGCCGATCCGCGTCGCGCAGCAAATCGCCGGCCGGCTTGACGAGCTGGTCGGGACCGCGAAGCTGCCAGGTCTCGCGCCAGACGGCAGCATCCAGGTCACCGTCGAGTACGTCGACGATCAGCCGGCTCGGATCGACGCCGTCGTGCTCCAGGTCGTCCACCGGGGCTCGCAGAGCGATCTCCGATCCGCCGTCGAGAGCCTGGTCCTCGGGCCGCTCTTCGACGGCCAGGCCGTGCGGCCCGACCGGCAGACCCGGATCGTCGTCAACGCCGAAGGCTCGTCAGGCGTGGCCGGTCCCGGCCGCAACGCCGGCCACACCGGGCGCAAGCAGGCCGCCGACACCTACGGCGGCGCCGCCCGCCACGGCGACGGCGCGCTGAGCGGCAAAGACCCGAGCCGCCTGGACCGCTGCGCGGCGTACGCGGCTCGCCACGCGGCTGCGAACGTGGTAGCGGCCGGGCTGGCGACCGAATGTGAGCTCATGCTCTCCTACGCGATCGGCGAGGCGGAGCCGGTAACGGTCTACGCGCGGACGTTCGGGCGGGGCAGACTTCCGAACGAACGGCTCTCGGCAATCGTGCGGGAGCAGTTCGACTTCCGACCGGCCGTGATCGCGAAGCGGTTCAACCTCTGGACCCTGCCCCGCCAGCGCGGCGGCCGGTTCTACCGCCTGCTCGCCAGCGGCGGCCAGGTCGGGCGCCCGGACCTCGACCTGCCGTGGGAGCGCCCGGACATGGTCGAGGCGCTCCAGCGCGCCGCCGACTAACCCCTGCTGGGACCGCCGCGATCCTCGCGGCACCCGGGTGCCGCGAGGATCGCGGCGGTCCCAGCCGATGCCTTCGTAAAACCTGAATAGCATCTTAACACTTCGGCGTGCCTTCTTAGCATTCTCTTTGCGTTTCCTTCGTATTCTTGGGTCAGGAGCCGGTGTGCTCCGCCACGAGAGCGAGGGAAGATGGTCGTCGCGACGCTCCCCCATCCGACCGGTGCTGTCTGGAGCGGCTTCCACGCCCTTCAGGATCTCCTCGCGTCGATGCGGTTCGTGGCGGCGCCGATCGGCCGCGACCCGCGCCTCGACCTGCTGCGCGGTTTCTGCGTCTTCGCGATGATCGTCGACCACATCGGCGGGTCGTCGTGGCTGTACACGTTGACTGGCGGCAACACCGGCCCGATCACTGCCGCCGAAGGGTTCGTCTTCCTCTCCGGCCTGGTCCTCGGAATCGTCTCACGGCGGCGCGTCTCGCGCGATGGAATCGAGGCCGCCATTCGCTCGTCGCTGGCGCGCGCCTGGACGCTCTACGCCCTGACGGCTGGCCTGACGCTCATCTTCGTTGGTCTGACGGCCTGGACGGGCCTGGCGCTCTGGGTCGATCGCTCACTGCTCGGCGAGATCGAGAGCTGGCCGGCACTGATCGCGTCGGTCGCCCTTTTGCGCTTCACCTGGCACGGTACGGACGTCCTGGCCCTCTACGCGCTGCTGCTGCTCGCGACCCCGTTCGCCCTCCTGCTGCTCGCGGCAGGCCGGCCGTGGCATCTCCTCACCGGATCGTGGGCGGTCTGGCTGCTCTTCCAGGTCGCTCCCGAGCGGGCCATCATCCCCTGGCCGATCGAGCACGCCACGACGTTCCCGGTCGCGGCCTGGCAGGTGCTGTTCATCAGCGCGCTGACGATCGGCTACTACCGTGAGGAGCTTGTCGCCTGGCTGTCGCGCGCCGCCGACCAGCCGTACGCGGCCAGTCCTGGCTACCGGGCCGCGCTGGGGGCGGCGGCGGTCGGCCTGCTCCTGCTCGCCACGGCGCTGAGCACCGGCCAGGCGTACGCGATGGGGCAATCCGTCCCGGCGCTCGGCGGCCTCGACCTGTTCGACAAGTCCGGCCTGGGCATCGGCCGAATCGCCACGTTCGCCAGCATCGGCCTGCTGGTCTACGTCGCATTGACGCTCTGCTGGCACCCGATCGAGCGGGCCGTTGGCTGGCTGCTGATCCCGCTCGGTCAGGCCTCACTCTACGCCTACGCCGTCCACCTCTTCGTGATCGTGCTGGCGTACAACGTGCCGCCGTACGTTGGCAGCACCGAGGAGGGCTGGGAGCTGCACAACACGCTCGGCCAGGTGCTGATGGTGATCCTGATCTGGGCGATGGTGAAGCGGAAGGTGCTGTTCGGGGTTATCCCGCGTTGAACGTGTCGCACACGTCAGGGTTGCCGTGCTGGTAGCCGTTCAGGAACCAGCGCTGCCGCTGCTCTGCCGAGCCGTGCGTCCAGCTCTCGGGCGTCACCCGGCCCTGCGCTTTCGCCTGAATGCGGTCGTCGCCGACGGCGGCGGCCGCGCTCAGGCCATCGGCGATGTCCTGCTCCGTCAATCGCTCGATGAAGCCGGTTTCGACGGCGTTCGCGGCCCAGACCCCGGCCAGGCAGTCCGCCATCAGCTCTGACCGAACGGCATCGCTGGTCGGCCCGGTATCCCGTCGATCGAGTCTCTCGAGGATGCCGGACAGGTTCTGGACGTGATGCCCGTACTCGTGCGCCAGCACGTACGCCTCGGCGAACGGTCCGCCCTTCGCCCCGAACCGCGTCCGCAGTTCGTCGAAGAACTCCAGATCGAGATAGACCGACTGATCGTTCGGGCAGTAGAACGGCCCGACCGCCGCTGACGCGTTGCCACAGCCGGTGCTGGTCAGCCCCGTGAACAGGCGTGTGCGCGCCTGCTGATACCGTGCGCCCCGACGGCTCAGCTCGTCACCCCAGTAGTCCTGAATGCTGTTGACGATCCCGACGATTCGGCAGTCCTGGCGCTCATTCGCGTCGGCGCCCACCTGGCACTCCTGCGAGAGCGTGCTTCCTGGCCCGGCCTCCGCGGGCGGCTGGGCCGGCCGCGATTGCGGCGCGCCGCGTTGCGCCTCCTCGACGACGCTGCCGAGGGCGCTGGTGTCCACCCCGAAAAACAGCCCGATTAGCAAGACCAGCAGGCCCAATCCGCCGCCGCCCACCATCATCGCCCCGGCCGGTCGGAATCCGCCGCCGCCGCGGCGGTCCTCGACCTGGGACGTGTCGAGGCGCGCATTCTCGTTGAATCGCATTGAGAGGCTCCCGTGCGGCGCCCATTCTGGCGCCGGTTCTGCCACTCCAGATGCAAGCGCCGCACCAGCGCCGCCCGGTGCGCGGGACTCAACCGGTTGGCCGTCCGCGTCGTAACCAGATTGACGCGCGAGAAACGGTCCCTGGCGCCGCCTCCCGCTCGTTCACAGTGTGAAGGCCCCTTTAACCAATAAGAACTCTTTACATCTCGCGGCTCGCTCGGGTACACTCGCGTCGGCCCCATCGCAGGCCCGCCGATCGGCACCCCAGCCCGCGGAGGCAACGTGCGGCATCGCGCCCTCTCCCTGCTCGCCTCGCTCACCGTGCTGCTCGCAGCGCTGGTCGGCACCGACGTCAACACCCGGCCGGCCGAAGCCGCCATCGCGAACGCGTTCCTCTACGGCGAGGAGTCGACCGCGAGCGCCCTTCCACGCGAGATCGCGGCTCGCTACGTTGCCGCGGATCCGCTGCCGACCTACACCTTCGTGCCGCCGCCTGCGCCCTCGGGTCAACCCGTCCGTCTGATCGTCGCGCTGCACGGCATGGGCGGCAACGGCGCCGACATGGCCGCAATGCTCGGCCCGCTGGCAGCACAGCAGGGGTGGGCGCTCCTGGCCCCGACGATGCCGTATCGCGACTACCGCGACCCGGAGCTAGTGCGCCGCGACGGCGAGCTCCTGCCGCGCCTCCGCTCGCTGATCGATGCGCTGCCGGCCAGGACCGGTTTGACGTTCCAGCCGCGCGTCCTCTTTTTCGGCTTCTCACGCGGGAGCCAGGAGGCGATCCGCTTCTCGCTGATGTTCCCTGACCACACCCTCGGCGTCGCCGGCCTCTCGGCAGGCTCGTACACGCTGCCCTCGACCAGCTTCTCGGACGGTCGCGCGCTGAAGTACCCGTTCGGCACTGCCGACGTCGACTCGATCTGCGGGCAGAAGTTCGACGCCGCCGCCGCGCAAAAGGTGGCGTACTGGATCGGTGTCGGCAGCTCTGACACGAAGGCCGATGACGTGCCGCGTGCGTGGGACCAGTACATCGGCATGAACCGCGTCGAGCGGGCGAAGCGGTACGTCGAGATCCTCCAGCAGTTCGGCGCGCGGGCCAACCTCGAGGTCTTCCCGAACGCCGGCCACGAGATCACCGGCGCGATGCAGGAGAAGGCGGTCACGTTCCTCGCGACGGTCGGCTCGTAGGGGAGTGCTTTACACGGGCACGGTCTGATACGCTCCCACGCCGGAGGTACGCTCCTGCAGACCGTCGCTCGGCCGCTCAGTCGACCGCTGGCCTGGACCGCGCCGCACTGGCTCCTCCGTGAGCAGACGGCGTCGCTGGTCCTGGTGCTGGCCGTCGCCGCGCTGCTGCGGATGCCGTTCCCGGACCTGACGCCGTTCGGCCACGACGAGGCGCTGGAGGCCGAACGGGCCAGGCCGATCTGGTACGGCGCGCGCCCGGTCGAATCCGAGATCACATCCTGGTGGATCCCCGATCCGGCCGGCCTGCTCTACTTCTACGCGCTCGCCGAGCCGTTTTCCCAGCCGGCCATCGCAAGGGTCCTGCTGGTGTCGCTCGCCAACGTGGTCAGCGTCGTGATCTGCTATCTGCTGGCCCTCCGCTTCTTCGGACCGAGGGTCGCGCTGGTGGCCGGCCTGCTCTACGCCGCGAACCCGTGGGCCGTCACGTTCGGCCGTCAGCCCTGGGTCATCACGCAGCCGCTCCTGACGACGATCATGCTGTTCTCGGCAATGATGGTCGTCGTCCGGCGCGACAGTCGGTGGGTCATCCCGTTCTTCATCGCCGGCGCCGCCCAGACCCAGACGCATCTCCTGGCAGTCCTGTTCGCGCCACCTGTCTTGCTGACGCTGGTGCTGTTCGCGCGACGCTGGCTGGTTCCCCAGATCGTTCCGGCCATCGTCGCGGGCGTCGCCGTCGTCGCGCCGTACGCCTTGCACCTCTGGGGCATGCGCGACTCCATCCTCCACGCGCTCGATCGCGGCAACCGCGGGATGACCCTGCTACCGGACGGCACCGCCGTGACGCTGACCTCCTGGCTGATCTCCGGCTACAACCTCGAGTGGAAGCTCGGCTTCGCCGATCCGTGGATGGACCGGCTGGCGCTGCCGCTGCTGCTCACGGCGATCGTCGCCGCCGCGCTCTTACTGGTCGGCCTCGTCGTCAGCGCACGCACCTGCCTGCGGCGCAGCCCAGGCTGGGAGGCGGATGCGCTGCTCCTGATCTGGTTCCTGGCGCCGCTCGCACTGATGAGCTGGCAATCGTCCCAGGTCTACATCCACTATGTGCTCTGCCTCGTCCCCGTGCCGTTCATCCTGGTCGCCCGAGGGGCGGTCTGGCTGGCTGAATGCGGACTTCCGGCGCCGCTGTCGGGGATCGGCACCCGCAAGCCGGTCGGCCTTATCGTCGGGGCGATGCTGCTGGTCCAGGCCGTCACGATCATCGCGTTCTACGTCGCGCTGGACGGCATGGCCAGCGCCCCGGCCGCCGAGATCTCGGCGACCGAATGGCAGGCAGCGCTGAATCGGACTGACCTGCGCGCGCGCCAGCTCGGCATCGGTGAGCTGCACGGGCTGCCGCTCCGGTACTGGCAGGCCGTCGCCGACCAGACTCGCCTGGCTGCTCACGGCACGGGTACTCGGAGCGTGACCGTGGTGACAGGCATCCAGGATGATGGCAACCGTCACCTCGATCGGCGCCGCAAGGCGCTCAACTACCTCCTCGGCCCAGATCTCGAGCCGCGCTTCCCGCTCGAGGGCCTCACAGTCGTGCCGACGTCCCGCGATACGCTCTTCCTGACGCTACCGGACCAGGAACTACCTCGAATCGTCCAACGCGCCGCCTCCCCCCTCGCCGAGCTCCCCCAGCCCGGAACCAGCAGCGCCACGCGGCTCTACCAGGTCAAGGCCCGCTCGGCGAACGACGTCATCACCTTGCGACGCCGGGCGAACGTCCCGGTCGCCGACGGCGTGCGCCTCGTCGTCCTCGACGTACCGACGCAGGTCCGGCCCGGCCAGACAGCTCCGCTGGCGGCCTACCTGGCGGTCGAGGACGGCGTACGGACCCTCACCGACGACCATGCGCCGCACGTCGAACTGGTGACTGGCAGCGACAGGCCACGAGTCACCACGCGGCGAGGCGGCCTCGAAGTATCGCAGTGGCTGGCAGGCGACCTGATCATCCAGCAGATGAGCCTGACCGTGCCGTTTGACGTGCCCGAGGGGGACTACGACGTCCGAATCGGCCTGGCAACCCCTGACGCCGAAAGTCACGCCAGCTCGGAAACTCAAACCGTCCACGCAGCTACGCTGCGGGTGCGCGCCGGGCCTTGAATTCGTCTGAACGTCGCAAGATGTCCGTGGGTTGAAACCCACGTCTACGGTTGTGTCGTCGCTACGCGACTCAAGATTGACCCACACTGAGTCGCGTAGCGACGACACAATGGTAGACGTGGACTTCAGTCCACGGCCCCGGTGACGTGGCTCGCCCCTCGGCCCCGGTGACGTGCCCTCCGTCCACGGCCCCCGGCGACTCGGGATCTGTCCCACGGCCCCCGTCACGCTGGTTCAGCCCGCCGGCTACCCTCGCCCCTGGGCCGAGCGATCGCTATACTGCGCATCATGGTTTCCCAGAACGTTCCACGCGCGCTCGCAGGCGAGATCGCGCCAGTGCTCCAGAGCATCGCCAGCGTCGTCGTCGGCAAGGACGAAGCGATCGAGCAGACACTCGTCGCGGTGCTCGCCGGTGGCCATCTCCTCGTCGAGGACGTGCCGGGCGTCGGGAAGACCACCCTTGCCAGGGCGCTCGCACGGTCGATCGGCGGCTCGTTCAGTCGAATCCAGTGCACGCCCGACCTGCTCCCCAGCGACGTCACCGGCGTCCACGTGCTCGATCAGCGGCAGGGCACCTTCGTCTTTCAGCCCGGACCGATCTTCGCTAACGTCGTCCTCGCCGACGAGCTCAATCGCGCCACACCTCGAACGCAAGCGGCCCTCCTCGAAGCGATGGAGGAGCGCCAGGTCACACTCGAAGGGACCACCCGGCCGCTCCCGAGCCCGTTCCTCGTCATCGCAACCCAGAACCCGATCGAGCTCGAAGGAACGTTCCCCCTGCCCGAGGCGCAGCTCGACCGCTTCCTGCTGCGGCTGCGCATCGGCTACCCGAGCGAGCGCGACGAGCAAGAGCTGATCGACCGGTTCGCCCGCGCGGCGCCGCTCGACGACGTCCACCCGGTCATGGACCTCCAGCGGCTGACAGCGCTGATTCGGTCGGTCCGGGACATTCGGGTCGAGCCGTCGATTCGGAACTACGTGGTCGCGCTGGTTCGGGCGACGCGCGAGCACAGCGCCGTGCGGCTCGGCGCGAGCCCCCGCGCGACCCTCGCACTGTTTCATGCCGCCCAGGCGTTCGCCGCGATCAAGGGCCGCACGTTCGTCGTTCCGGACGACGTCAAGGCGCTGGCCGCCCCCGTCCTCGGACACCGGCTGCTGCTCACGAGTCAGGCGCGGCTGCGCGGGCGCTCCGAGCTGACCATTCTGGACGAGGTCGTCGCCGCGACGCCCGTACCGGTCGAGTGATCCAGCTCCACGGCGACACCGCCGGCGCCACCCTCTGGCTGGTGACCGCGCGCGGCATCATCCTCAGCCTGGTGCTGCTCGGCATTGCCGTCTGGAACCAGTCGGCGCCGCTCGCGGCGATGGCGGCGCTGATCCTGGCACTGGCCGGCGTGACCCGGCTCTGGTCGCTCCTGGCACTCCACTCGGTACGCTGCACCCTCGAATTCAAGGACGACCGCGCGTTCCCGGACGACGAAGTCGACCTGGTGATGCGCGTCAGGAGTCGTGGGCCGGTCCCGATCGCCTGGCTGGAGGTGGATTTCACGGTACCGCGCGGCCTCTACGCCACCCCAGAGCCGGGCCTGGGCGTGCTCAGCGGCGACGGCCGGGCGCTCCACCTGCTAGTCACGCTGATGCCCCTGCGCACCGTTGAGCGCACGATCCGCGTGCGCTGCCGGCAGCGCGGCGTCTACGAGGTCGGGTCAGTTGGCCTGCTCGTGGCCGACCCCCTGCGCCTCTACCCACGTCGACTCGAGCGTCCGACCGAGGCGAAGCTGCTCGTCTTCCCACGCGTCGTGCCGCTGGAGCAGATCGGCCTCCGGGCGGGCCTGGCGATCGGCGACATCCGCGCGCCGACCTTCGTGCTGCCGGACCCGGTCCGGCCGATCGGCGTCCGCGACTACCGCCCCGGCGACTCGCCGCGCCAGATCCACTGGAAGGCGAGCGCCCGGCGCGGCTCGATTCAGGTCAAGGTGTTGGAGCGCACCGTCCGCCGGGATCTGGCGATCTACCTGGACGTCGGCGGGTTCGATCACTCCTGGCTCGTCTACCGCGAGGCACTGTTCGAACGAGCCGTGACGGCCGCCGCCTCGCTCGCCAACGCGACGATCGAGCGGGGCGGATCGGTGGCGCTGGCGTGCGGCGGGTCCGACCCAATCGCCCTGCCCGGCAACACCGGGCTCGACCAGCTTCGCGGGATCCTCGAAGCGCTAGCGGTGGTTCAGCCGACTGAGGGGCGGCCGATCGAGAACATGATCGCCGCGACCCTCTGGCGGCAGCCGGCCGGCACCACGATCGTCGTGCTCACGCCGACCCCGGAGGAGCCGCTGTTGGCCGAGCTGGCTCCGGTGCGGCGGCGCGGCGACCCGGTCGCGATCGTCTACTGCGGTCTGCGCCAGGCCGAGCCGCCGGAGGGCATCGCCTGGTTCGACCTGGGGCGGGAGCGTGACGTGATCACCGCCCTGGCAGCGGAGCGCCGATCGTGACCGTCGCCGTCCTGTTGATGGAGCTCTCGATCATCTCGCTGCTGCTGGGGTGGGTCTGGGTGGTGGTCGCGCAGAGTCCCTGGCCTGCCCCCGGGAGTGTCCTGCTGGCGGCGCCGCTGGCATTGTTGGGCGGACGAAAGGTGCCGTACGCCTGGCGGCGCTGGAACTGGTTCGACGGGTGCTGGTGGGCGATCGTCGCGATCGTGGTCGCCATCCTGGCGGAGGCCGGGAACGCGCTGGCCGCCGGTCCATCATCTGGGACCCGCTGGAACGTCCAGTTCGTGGCCGGCCTGTTGCTCGCCTGGCGCGGCTGGGTCCTCGCGGAGGGCTGGATCGACCGCGACATGGTCGAGGCCGAGTTCCAGGTCGGGACGCTCGTCGTACTCGGCATTCTGGTCGTGATGGTCTGGGTCGTCCCGGGGGCGGGCCTGCTGCCGGCGGTGATATTCGCCGCCTCGGGCATGCTCGGACTGGGACTCGCCCGCCGCGCCGAGCGGCGTGACCCGCGCGCCAGTCTCGAGAGCGACTGGCTGGTGCTGGTCGGGGGTCTGATCGCTCTGATCGTGGCGGTTGCCGTGATCGTCGTCGCGCTGGTCACGCCGGACGTGCTGCTGGCACTGTTCGAGCAGGCCCAGCTCGCGGCAATGGTGGCCCTCGGCGGCATCGCCGCGCTAATGCAGTGGCTCGGCAGCTTCTTCCCCGGTGCGGCCCCTGGCCCAGAGCCGATGCAGTCCGGCGGCCCGATGGGATCGGGCATCTCCGCCACGCCGCCGGTGCCGCGCGGCGACATCGCCCTGCCGCCCTTCTGGATCTTCGAGCTGCTGCTGACGTTCGTCGGCGTGATCTTCCTGGTGGTCGCCGGCCGGGCGATCTACCGGCTCATGAAGATGAACGTTCGACCGTTCAGTCTGGGGCTGGCACGGCAGCGCGATCCGGCCCTGCCCGCCTCGACGCCAGACCCGTTCTCCTGGGCCGGCTGGTGGCGATCGTTCCTGGCGTGGTTTCGTACCTGGCTCGCCGGCCCCCGAAGCACCACCGGGCGATCGCAGCGCGCCACCCAGCGCGGGGTCGAGGAGGTCGCCGAGCAGCGATCGATCAGAGCGCTCTACCGCGAGCTTCTCACCACTGCGGCCCGTGCCGGATTCGAGCGGCAGCCGTCCACGACCCCCAACGAGCTGGCCCACGAGGTGAACGCCGCCCGGCCGGCTGCCTCGCCCGCGATGTCGACGGCGACCGACCTCTATGTCCGCGCACGGTACGGCGAGGAGCGCGTCGGCCGGGACGAGCTGTCCCGCATGCGGAACGCCGTTCAGCAGGCCCGGCGCGACCTCAGTCCGGGGGCTAGCTCGGCGGCCGGATCAGAAAGACGCCCCACGGAGCGCTGAGCAGGCCGATGCCGATCGCCGCGGCGATCGTGCTGCGCTGGCGCCGAAATCCAAGTACCCGATCCGCGACGACGTAGCCGCCGATCGCGGTCAGCAGCATCGCCAGCGGCATCGCCGTCAGCGACTGGCCGAACACCACAAGGTAGAGCACGCTGATCGGCACGGTGATCGCGGTCAGCACGAGCGCCCCGAGCATCGTCCGGGTCACCGAAAACGCCATGATCAGCCGGACGGTAAGCTGGACGCTGGCGAGGACGGCGAAGCTCCAGAGGAGCGCCAGCCCGAGGCCGAGCGGAGAGAGTAGCGCATCCATCGACAGGGGACAGCCGGCAGCTCGCCGTCAGCCGAGCAGCGCGTACACCTTGTCGAGCAGGGCGATCGGGCTGAACGGCTTGACAAAATAATCATCAGCCGAAGCTTCGAACGCGCGCGTCCGGTCCACGTCACTGCCGCTCGCGGTGAGCATCACGATCTTGATGTGCGAGGTCGTCGGGTCCGCCTTGAGCATGCGGCAAACTTCCAGGCCGTTCCGTCGCGGCATGTTGATGTCGAGCAGGATCAACGCCGGCAGCCGTTGACGCGCCACCGTGAGCGTCTCCTCTCCGTCGGCTGCCGAGAGCAGATTGAAATGCTCTGAGCCAAGCGTCGCTCCGACGAGCCGGCGCAGCCCGGGGTCGTCGTCAGCGAGCAGGACTGTGCGTTTGTTCATGGCGGTTCATCTCCGGCGGGGGATGGTCTTCGGACGGATCCTCATCCGCCACGCAGACGGCATCCCGGCCACGTTGCTTTGCCGCGTAGAGCGCTGAGTCAGCTACTCGGATCAATTCGACCGCATTGAGGTCTGGATGAGATGCCGACACTCCCCCGACGCTGATTGAGATCTGGAACGCGTTGCCTGCCTCTGAGATCAACGGCTTCAGCGCCTTCACGGCTCGTCGGAGCTTCTCGCCGACGGCGCGAACGCCCCTCGGGCCCAGGCCGGGGAGGACGATAGCAAACTCTTCACCGCCGTAGCGGGCGGCGAGGTCGGTCTGACGGAGATTGGAGCTGAGCACCTGCGCGACGCTCCGAAGCACCTCGTCGCCAACCGGGTGGCCGAACGTGTCGTTGACCCGCTTGAAGTTGTCAACGTCGATCATCAGCAGCCCTAGGGAGTACCCGAGCCGACTCGCGCGGGCGATCTCGAGTGTTAGCGCGTCCCGGAAGAATCGGTGATTCGAGAGATTCGTCAGCGCGTCCGTGGTCGCCAGGCGCTGCGTCTGCTCGTAGAGCCGGGCGTTGTGGATCGCCGCGGCCGCCTCGGCTGCTACCAGCTCCGTGAGCTTCCGATCGTCGTCCACGAGCGGGGCGCCATGCGTGCGTATCAGGTGGAGCGCTCCCACCACCACACCGCTCGCGCGCATCGCCACGATCAACGATCGCGCGTCGTCGGGGATAGCGGTCTGATCCCCTCCGGTCAGGATCGGAGCAAGAGGCGATCCCTTGATCGGCACGCGCACCGGCAGCAACAGCGACTCGTCACCATCGCAGGCGGAGCGGATCGCCTCGTCGCCCGCGACAAGATAGATGCACGCGCCCTGGTTCTCTACCAGGCGGCCGACCCCCTCGAGCGTCCGAGCCATGACCTCGCGCGGTTCGAGCACCGATCCGATCATCGTGCTGATCCGATGCAGCTCGTTCATGTAGCCGAGCTGTCGACGGAGCTCCGCGAACGTTCGCCGCAGATCCTCAGCGTAGATCTCGAGCTGGCGCTGCGCTGCCTCCAGCTCCCGGACGCGGGCGCGTAGCGTGACGAGCTCCGATTGCTCCGGTGTCATCTCGTCTCGCACTCACCGCCCAACGTCGGCAACGGCAAACCCATCGCGGCCGACCCCACGCGGCCGATCCGCCGCACCGCGTCGTATGCGCCAGCGACCCTCGATGAACGCGGAAACCCAGGCCACAGGTGCAATCATCAACGGAGCCAGGTAGAGCAGATAGGTCGTGTCCGACATATAGGGATGCCAGAAGTGATGATAGTACATCACCGTCGGCGCGGATAGACTGAACCCGATCAGGACTTTCGTCGTGGTCGACTCCCAGCCGACGACGATCGCCAGCGCGAGCGGCCAGGTGAAATACCAGGGCAACACCCAGGTATTCACCGCCAGCAGGAAGATCAACATGACGCGCGCCCCCGCGCCGGCGATCCCCAGCGCTCCCCGGACCCGCCACAGCTCGACGGCGCACCAGATCACGAAGAAGACCCGGGCCACGTTCTTGATGGTGTCACGCCAGCCCGCCAGCGCCACAGCGGGATCGACGAGGCCGCCGCTCTCGACGACCTGGCGTCCAGCCAGGTAGAACGCCAGCGTGTCGGGCACATAGTTGTTGAACATCGGCCCCTGGGACCAGTTGATGATCGGGGAGATCGTCTCGATGCCGGCCCACCAGGGCCAGTAGAACGCCGCGATCACCACGGGAACCGTGAGCGCAGCCAGCGCGCCGACGGCGAAAAACCTGACCCAGGACGTCTGTTCCCGAGCCCAGGCCATCGCGTAATACGGCAACAGGAACAGGCTGGTCATCTTCAACAGCATCGAAACCGTCAGCGTCACCAGCCCGAGCCAGCGGGCCGAGGAGACGTACAGGGCCAACCCGAGCAACATCACGGCGACCATTACGGCATCGTTGTGGCCGTTGCCGCCGAACTCGAAGACGATCAGCGGGTTCCAGGCGTAGAGGACGACGGCCTCGTGGACGCGCCCGGGCCGCAGACGATGCACGACGTACGCCAGGCACCCGACGCCGAACAGGTGGAAAAGGTTCACCAGCGCCTTGTACGCCAGTACCTTTTCAACGTCAGTGGCAGTTGCCACCGCGCGAGCCAGCGGCAGCGTCAGATCGATCCAGGCCGGTCCGTAAATGGACGGTGCGTTGTGCCAGATCGGATGAATCCAGTGGAGGATCCGAACCTCTGGGAACCAGGACGGCATCGTCAGGTACGGATTGATCTGGAGTACGCCGGCGATGTGGCTGTACATGACGTACGAGAACATGTCCGTCGTGTACAGCCCGGGCATGGCGAAGAGCGTGGCGTGAAACGCGAGCGGCGGCGCCACGACGGCCACCGTGCCGAGGATCGGCGGCAGGCCGCCTCGGACCATAAATACGGCGATCAAGTAGAGCAGGAACGCGCCGATGAACGCCTGCATCAACGCGTCCACCAGAAAGTCCAGCGAGCCCGAAGCCCCCGGCCAGAACCGCTCGGACCGAACGAGCATTAGCGACATCCGGTCCCAGGCTTCGGGGTACTGGAGCAGGTACTCGTAGGTGTACTCTCGCGCCTGCGTCATGAAGAACGACAGAGGCCAGATGAACACGTAAATGACCTGGCTGAGCGCGGCGATGACCAGCAGAATGGCGAGCCGGGCCCAGGGCAGCGCGGCGCGGAGGATGCCAGGGACAGGCGGCACGCCCGGCCGGGCCGGACGGCGCAAGTCCATGGGAGCATCCTCGATGCGCGGCCGTGCTTCGGATTCCTGAATGGCCGTCATCGACGAGTCGGCGAACGGGTTCCTCAGCCGATCTTGCGGGCGAACGTCATAAATATGTCGCCGAGATCGATGGCGACCAGGCGATCCCCCTGTCGCGTCTGGCGGACGAGCCAGTCAAGCACCTGATAGAGCGGCTTGCAGTACGGCTCGATCCGGGACACGAGGTATGAGAGACGCACGACCCGGCGATGCGGCGTCATCTCGATAACCCGATAGCCAGCTTTGGTCAGCATGTTGTGCAGCGTTCGCCGGGAGAAATAGACCAGGTGCATCTGCATGTACCACGGCCAGCGACGCCCCGCGAGGCGCGGGAACAGCGCATCCACGTTCATGGTGGAGACGGCGAGCAAACCATCTGGACGCAGGATGCGGTGCATGCGTTTCAGCTCGGCGAGCGGATCCGAGAGGTGCTCGACGACGTCCCACATGGTGACGACGTCAAACGACTCGTCGGCGAAGTGGACCGTGTCCAGGGTGCCGTGCCGGACGTCGAGGCCGCGCTCGCGCGCCCGCTCGACGGAGTAACGGGACGGCTCGACGCCAGTGACGTCCCAACCGCGCTCGCGCGCCACCTCCAGGAACATGCCCAGGTGGCAGCCAACGTCGAGAATCTTGCCGCCGCGCTCGTGGCGCTCCACGGCAGCCAGGTCGCGGCTGAACGTCTCGATCCGCCCGCTCCGCTCCTCCTCGTACCGCTGGTCGACCACGCCATCGTAGGCATCGATGATCTCGTCGACCGAGGGGATCGGGCTCTGATACACCAGATCGCAACGAGTGCATCTGACGATCGGGCCGCACATCCCGTACGCCGTGCTGGTACAGGTGTACAGATCTGACGCTGACCCGTGACCGTTTCGACGCTCCGCGGCGGGATAGATTTCCTGAGCGTCCCAGCTGCCGCACAAGTTGCAGGGCACACTCTCGAGCGTCTCGGGAAGAAGGATCTCTAGCTCTGCCGACATCGCACCTTCAGCGGCCGCGGCTCCTGATACTCGACGCGTGAGCCGTCGGTCCATGGGTGGGACCAGTGGTCACCACGCTGGCCGGGCCTCTGGCAAGAACCGTACCGAGCGACTGACCGTCCAGGGAAGCGGCCAACCCGGCGTCGGCGGATCGACCACGGGACGCGTACCGGCGGCACGGTGCCGTGCAGCGCCGGACGGACCGTCAGGGGACAATGGACGCATCGCCGGCTAAAGGGTACGGGGTTTCAGTCCGCGCGTCAACAGCAACACGAGCAGCGACCGCAAGCACCTGTGCTACAAGAGGGTCGATCGGGGCCGTGGACTGAAGTCCACGTCTACCATCGTGCCGTCGCTACGCGACTCCGGGGACATCTCGTGAGTCGCGTAGCGACGATACACACGTAGACGTGGGTTTCAACCCACGGCCCCAGTGACGACAGGGAACCGTCTACTCGTGGATCACGAGCGGTGTGCCAACCTGCGCGAACTCCCAGAACCAGGCCGCGTCGGATGGTGCCATCCCAATGCACCCGTGGCTGCCGGGCATGCCGAACGTCGCGGGGCGCCGCCAGTAATTTTCGTGGATCGCCGCGCCGTCGCTCGTGAAGTACTGCACGTAGCGGACGTTCTCCACCTTGTAGCTGGCGCCGCTACCGTTCGGTCCCTGGCCTACCAGCGTCGCCCCGTCCATCGTGTCCTTCTCGACGCGGCGGAGCACCGGGAACACGCCAGTCGGGGTCTCCCAGCCGGGTCTGCCAGACGAGATCAGCGTCGCGCGAACGGCGGTCCGGCCCTCATACGCCGTGGCGACCTGCTGCGAGAGGTTGACGTCGATCCAGCGGCCCTCGCTCGGCGCATCGGCGGGAAGTGCAGGCGCCTCACCGATTGGATCGCGCCTGAGCGACATTGCGAAGACGTACGTGCCGTCGGCAAGCTCGGCCCAGGTGTCGTTGTGCGATTCGACTTCCTCGCCGGACACCCAGTTGACCACCGCGACCGGTGTCCCGGCCTTCAGCTCGCCGACCGGCGCCTGCCGCCGATTCGGAGCCTGGCGGCGATTGGCGTCCTGCCCGGCGATCCCGCGCCATGCCATGACGGACGGCAGCCCTGGCCGACCGATCGTCGCGCCCAGGTCCGACATCACGCCCGACTGGCCGGGCTGCTGTTGCACGGTGGAGGACGACGCAGCACCGGTGCTGAGAGAAGGCGCCGCGACCGTCGCCGGTCCACCTGACGACTGTTCGGCGTACGCTATCGACGCGGACAACGCTGCCTCCCAGGATCTGCTCAGCGGCTTGAACAGCGCCTGTGCCGACACGAGGGTGAGCGCACCGACCAGCAGATGGAGGATGACGCGCGGCGTCACGGCTCGGCGTCGAGTCTCGCCCCTGATCGGCCGAGCTTGACGGCGGCGCTGACGGGCAACGACGAGACGGCGACTGCGTGACGTGGCGTTCATGGCGATGCTGCTCGGTCCTGTAACCCGCGTGTCTGAAATGCAGGTCCTGTGCCCAGCGTACCGCTATCTCGGCGACCGCGCTGTCACGCACGAAAAGCCTGAACTGTAAAGCTGAGGACATCTCAGTCAAACGTCAACACGACGGCCCAGGGGACAAGGCCGCGCCTGGCCGCGATACACCGCGCGTTGGCCTGAACGTGGGCAGCCGGAAGGTCAGGTCGCGGCTGAGGCGAGCTAGCCGCGCGCCGCCTCGGTCCCGACCTCGTCCGGGCCGGACCCCGTCTCCACGATCGCCCGCGCCTTTTCGAGCTCTTCCTGGTAGCGCTGCTGACCGACGAAGAACCCGACGCGTGCCGACACCTGTCGGATGCTGTCGCGGACGGTCAGGTCGAGCGCGTCGATCTCGAGGATGACTTTCTGGAGTTCGGTGAGCTGTTCTGCCATAGCGAACAGATGATACTGACGCGGCAACCGATCGTCCAGAGCCGACAGGCGGGCTAGCGGCGGGCAGGCGCCGGATCTGCCGGGCGCCGGCCAAAGCTGATCCGGCGCACCGCGACGTCCAGCGGCACCAGCAGCAGCGCGGCAAGTGCGAACCACCACCAGATCGGCGTCGGGCGCTCGCCGTGCATCCGGTTCGCGCGGTCGAATGCCTGCGTCGGGTCGACGATCTCGCGTCCGCCGGTCCGTGCCGCCAGACGCTCCAGCAGCGCCGTGTTGATCCCGACGGAGCGCTGCTCGGCCCCACCATAGACCGTGAAGCCGAGGGTCTCCTCCCGCGCCAGCTGGCCGCCCTCGTACTGAACGAATCGCGCCTGGTACGCCCCCGGCTGCGCGATCGTCGTGGACAATGCGTAGGTGCCCGGCGCAGTCTGGGGCAGCGGCACCTCACGAGCGGAGCTGTCCGGCGCAACGATCGTCACGCGGGTGTCGAGCAGGTCGCCAAACCGACCGTCCGGCCGCACGCTCTGCGCTTTCAATGTCACCTGATCCCCGACGACCTCGGCAGCCACCGGGAACGTCGCGCGCGTCGGCTCTGGGAACGTCCAGCGGACCGCCTGTTGCCAGAAGCGCTCAGCTTCCGGCCAGCTTCGCCACTCGTTCGTCCACGGGCCGCTCGTGTCGGACGTCCAGGCCACCACGCGGCCGAGGCCCTGCTGCCAGTGCGCGAGGAGCGGATCGCCCTTGTCCGAGGTCAGCGCGGTCACCGCGCGCGGACGGGCTGCCGTCGTGACGTACCCGCCGAGCGTCGGTAGCGTCGCACCGGTCAGACCGAGCATGATCGGGCTCGGCGCCGTCACCTGTGGCAGGACGCGCCCCTCGACCATCGAGCTGCGGGTCGCGATCGTCGTCTCGCGGGATGTGATCCGTGGCACGTCCGCCGAGCGCTCGGTGAAGTAGTACCGGCCGGACCCCATCTGCGCCAACGCGGTCAGCAGCTTCGTGTCAGAGTCGCTCCCAACCGCGATGGTGGAGAGGGTGATCTGCTCGGCCTGCATCTTCGCAACCAGCGTCGGGTAGTCAGCGTCGAACGACTGGCCGTCCGTCAACAGGATGATGTGCTTGAGCCGCGCCTCGCTGGCGGACGCGGCCTTGTACGCCTCCTCCAGCGCCGGATAGATGCTGGTGCCGCCGTCAGCCTTGACGCGGCTGATCTGAGTCTGCGCGTTGGTGATGTCGCCGCCGCTGGTGATGATCTGCGGCTTGACGACCCAGGCGAATCGGCTGTCGAAGCCGAGCACGCCGAGCGTGTCCTTCGGGCGCAGCGCCTCGATCGAGCGGATCGCCGCCTCACGCGCCATCGCCATCTTCGAGACGTCGCTTCGGTACAGGTCCATGCTGCCCGACTTGTCCATCACGATGAACAACGCGATCGTCCCCTCGTCACGGCGCGGTGGCGGGGCCGGCGAGACCGGCAGCATGGCATCCAGAACGCTCCCCTGGTACGCCCCGAGCGCGTAGCTGGTGTTTCCGCCCGCCACGAACAACCCGCGACCCATGTCCTGGACGAACCGTTCGAGCGTGCGCTGCTGGTCGAGCGTGAGCTGGGTCGCGGCGACGTTCGCCATCGCCACGCCGTCGAAGCGGTCGAGCTGCTCCGCCCGGGCCGGCACGACGGTCGGTGGCTGGACCTCGACCTCCATGCCCGTACCCCGAAGCGCCTCGGCCAGCTCGCCGCCGGCGCCCGGCTGGCCCTCCAGAACCAGGATCTGGCCCGGCGCCTTGACGACCGTGATCGCCTCGCCGGCGTTGTTGTCGGTCCGGGTGTCCGTCTCTGGAGCCAGCTCGGCGCGAATCAGCCGGGCGCCGCTGGAGCGCGCCCGAACGGGCAGCGTCAGCCGGCTGGTGCCCGCGACCAGCTCGACCTGCTCGGCCGCCGACTCCCGCCCGTCGATCGAAAGCTTGATGCCAGCCTTCGTGGCGACGGTGCTGTCCACCACCACGACCGACTCGAACATCGCGCCCTCGCGCGTGAAGCCCGGCACCTCAACGGACCTGACGGCGACTTCGGGCGCGCTCGACGCCGTCGGCAGCCCGGCGTACGCGATCTCCAGCCCCGTTCTGGCGGAATCCAGCGCGGCCCGCTCGGCGTCGCCAAGGTTCTCCCAGCCGTCGGTCACGACGACCACTCGCCGCTCGCCGGTCGGCGGCAACAGGTCGCCGGCCAGCCGAATCGCTGACTCCAGGTTGGTCGCCGTCGCGTCGATCGGGAGCTCGCCGGTGCCCGGTCGGTCGGTAACGGCCTGACGGCCGAACCGCACCATCGTGATGTTGTCGTCTGGCCGCGCCTCGGCCAGCGCGCCCTGCAACCACTGGTCGGCTGCCGCGCGGACCGGGCCACTCATGCTCTCCGACCGATCGACCACCAGCGCGACGGTCAGGTGCTCGTCCGGGTCCCAGAACGTTGGACGCGCCTGCGCAATGATCAGCAACGCCAGGATCAGTGTCCGCAGCACGATCGCCGTGCCACGGCGCCACGGAGCCGCCCGCCGCAGCCAGCCGGCCGCGAGCAGCAGGATGAACGGGATCAGCACCAGTGCCGCGAGCCAGTACGGCTGCTCGAATGCGAACCTCACCGACTCACCCTCGCCGTCCGAATCGCCACCACTCGAAGACCAGGAACAGGAGCGCGCCGCCTACCAGAAACGGCCAGATCTCCAGCGGGGTGACGATCTTCTCGCCGCCGGGCGTCGGCGGCACGGTGACCGCCTGGCGCGGGCGCGGCGCGATCGACGACTCGGCGTCGTCCGCCACGTTGACCGCGAAGATACGGGGTTCGCCGGCGTCGATCCCGGTCTCGCGGATCACGTACCGCCCCGGCAGCTCGATCTCCTCCAGCCGCACAGAGCCCTGGTCGGCAGGCAGGCGCCGCACCTCGCCATCTGGCGTGTCCAGCGCGATGCCGGTCACCCCGGGGGCCACCGGCAGGGTGACCGTGCGGCCCGGCACCAGCGACGGCGACAGGTCGCCGCCGCCCAGGAAGGAGATCGCGTTCGCCACGAGCAGCGGGAACGCGATCATCCGGTCGATGCCGGAGGCGGACGGCTCGAAACCGAGGCCGATCACGGACCGGCCCTCTTCACGCCCCTCCACGATCACCGGTCCCCCCGGCGCCTCCGCGACCACGCGCGCCCAGGGAGGCGTCTGAAACGGCGTCGCCCTGGCCAGGCGAACAGCCGAGAGATCGATCGCCTGGAGCAGCGGGTGGCGCGGGTCGAAGTCGCTGAACTGGACGCCTTCGATCTCCGGTCTGGTCGGCAGCAACTGCTGCCCGGCCGGCGGGCTCACGACGATCAACTGGCCGCTCGGAAGCTTCGACGGAACGACGCCGTCCAGCACCACGATCTCGGCGCCGGAGCCGTCGTACCGGTCCGGCGAGACGGTGTCGACCTTGAGGTCTGGGATCGACCTGAGAGCGCGCTCGAGTGCTTCGGGACGGCGGGTCACCAGCAGGACGCGCCGCACGAACCCGATGTCGACGCTCACCTCGGCGAAGTCGTCGGCAGGCAGCGAGTCGCCGCCAGCCAGCTTGACCGCCACCCGCCGCACGCCGGCCGGCACCTCGAAAGCAGCCACCGTCTGCCCCTTCGCCGCCAGATCGACGTCGCGCCGGTCGCTCAGGACGTCGTCCACGAACAGGCTCAGGCCGACCCTGGCCGGCTGGTCGCCGTAGTTGGCGAGGCGAGCCACCGCGCTCTGCGTACCAGGCCCGCCGGGCTGCCGCGCGACGCTCAGGCCGGTCACCGCGCGGTTGGCCGCGTCCCGGCCGAGGATCTCGAATCGGGTGTTCACACCGAGCGCCGAAAGGTCGCCCGGATCGACGAACGCGCCGTCTGACAGCACGACGATCTCAGCGGCACGATCCTGCGAGCGACGCGCCAGGTCGGAGGCGACGAACAGCGCCTCGCGCATCGCCGTCGAGCCGCCGCCCGGCCGCACCTCGCCGAGGGCGCCCTGCGCGGCGATCGAGTCGACGGCCGTGACGACCGGTCGTGGGCGCGGCCCGGCCCTGACGATCGTCGCGACGTCGGTAGGCGAGAGCGTCGCCAGGAGGAGTCGTGCGCGTCGCACAGCCTCGTCGAAGCGGGTCGGCCGCTCGTCGGTCGCCAGCATGCTGCCGGACGCGTCGAGGACGACCACCACGTGGCGCCCTGGCGGGGTCGTCAGGCGCGGCATCGAGAGCGCGAAGGCGGCAGCCGTGATCGCCAGGATCTGGAGCAGCAACACCAGCGTCGGCCGGGGCGGACGCCAGCGTCGCGCCACCTCGGGATCGCGCCCCAGCTCGCGCCAGAGAAACGCGCTGGGCACCAGTTGCCGGTTCGCCGCCGCGCGCAGCAGGTGCAGGAGGATGACGACCGGGATCAGGCCGAGGAGCCAGAGCGCATCTGGCTGCTGGTAGGTCATCGTCTGGCAGGACTCCTCGCCACCACCAGCGACCAGTCACACGAGCCGGGAGCGATTACGGCGAAGCCGGCGATGGACGGCAAGGTCGTGAGGATCCTTCAGAGCGTGTTCCTGACTGTACCAGACCGCTCCGTTTGCGCGGTCGTTTTACGTCGAGATGATCCCATGTGTGGCGGTCGCCGCGACCCCGCCAGGCGCATTCGTGCCACCTTCGTGAGGCAGCTTCAGGGAGACGACCGTGCTCACGCCAACGGTGTCCATCGAGATCCCGTAGAGCGCCTGCGCCGACTCCATCGTGGCTCGGTTGTGAGAGACCACGACGAACTGCGTGCGGTCGCTCAGCTCGGACAGGACGGACGTGAACCGGCGCACGTTCGACTCGTCCAGCGCCGCGTCAACCTCGTCGAGGACGCAGAACGGAGCCGGATTCGTCTTGAGAAGCGCGAAGATCAGCGCGACCATCGTCAGCGCCCGCTCGCCGCCCGAAAGGCTCACCAGCGGCTGGAGGCGCTTGCCGGGCGGCCGGGCGACGATGTCGACGCCGCTCTCCAGCACCTCGTCCGGGCGGCTCAGCACCAGCTCGGCGTGGCCGCCCGCGAACAGGCGCGCGAAGTACTCACCGAACGCCGCGTTCACCCGGGCGAACGCGGTGTCGAACGCCTCGCGCATCAGGCCGGTCAGCTCGTCCATCACCCGCCGAAGCTCGTCGCCGGCCTTCTCGAGGTCGGCAACCTGCTCGACCAGGAACCGGTGGCGCTCGCTCAGCTCACGGAACTCGGCCAGCGTCGCCTCGCCGACGTCGCCGATGGCGCGTAGCTCGCGACGGAGCACGGCCATCCGCCGGCGGGCAGCGTCCGGATCGAACGGCGAGCCAGGCTCCTCCTCGATCGACGCATCCTCGGCGGTCGGCTCGTCGCCGAGGTCGAGCCGCAACTGGACCGAGCCATCGGCCCCGGCCAGGTCGTCCACGTACTCCTGGGCCTCGCGCCTCACGCGCTCCAGCCGGTCGGCGGCACGACTCTCGGCGATCGCGGTGGCCTCGACCACGGTCCGGCCGGCCCGCGCGACGCGCCTCACCTCGGCGGCGCGCTGCTCGACGGCATCGCGCTTCGTCCGAGCCTGCTGGCGGGCTTCGCGGGCGGCAGCCAGGGCCTCGACCAGCGGCTGCACGACGCGCTCGGCCTGCTTCAGCGCGTCGCGGTGCCCCTCAGACGCCGAGACGAGGTCGGCTCGGCGACCGCGCTCCGCGCTCACGCGACGCTCGCTCTCGGCCACCGCGCGTCGGGCGGCCTCCAGGTCGCTGGCCAGGCGGGCCAGCAGCGCCTCGACGCCCTGGGCCTCCGCCCGGCATCGCGCGAGATCGGCCTGGCGGCTGGCGCGGGCGGCGCGACCCTCGTCGAGGCGCGCCTGCAAGGCCGCCTGCCGAGCCTCGGCCTGCCGCAGCACCTCGGCACCCGCCAGCCTGCGCTGTTCGGCCTCCTCCAGCACGACTCTCGCCCGCTCGCGCTGGGTCTGCGCCCGCTGAAGGTCAGCGTCAAGGGTCGGGCCGGCGGCCTGGGCATCGCGCAGCTCGCGTTCCAGCCGAGACGCCTGCGCAGCCGAAGCCTGCGCCTCCAACGCAGCCTTGCGATCCGCTTCCTCCGCGGCGGTCAGGGCATCGCGGACCGCTCGCTCCTCCGTGCCGAGCTGCTCGAGCGATGCGTCGGCCTCCGCGAGCTGCTGCTCGACCTCGGCCAGCCGCGATCTGACCGCTGCCAGCTTGCCGTCGACCTCGGCGAGCTCGGACCGCCGGCGCACCAGACGCTCGGCCTGGCGGTCGCGCCCGGCCCACCACTCGCCGGTCCAGCGCACCAGCACGCCGTCGAGCGTCGCGATCTGCCAGCCTCGTGGCACATCTGTCGCCGCGCAGAGGCGACCGGCAGCCTGTCGTGCGACCTCCACGCTTTCCACGACCACCGTTGCGCCAAGCACCCGCCGTACGACATCTCGAAGCTCGTCTGGAGCCTCGATCAGCTCATCCGCCGCCCCGACGATGTCAAGTCCGTCCAGGATCGATCGGAAAGCATCGCCTTCCCCCCAGTTCACTCCCTCCGCCGCTGTAGAGAGCGCACCCCCCTCCCAAAGCCGCTCTGCCGCGCACGGGGGGCTCCCCAGCGACTGAGAGTGGGCTGCCTCCATCGCAATGACCCCAGTCCGGTCCAGGTCGCCCTTCCGGATCGCCTGCACTGCCGCGTCACCGCCAGACGCATCCATCACAACCACAATATGCGCCTGCTCGCCGAGCGCAGCCCCGATCGCCGCCCGGTACCGCTCCGGCACGACCAGCTCGCCCCCGAGGAGTCCCTTCGCTTGAATAGCATCGGATCTGAGCAGTGCGTCGCGGCCGCTGCCCTTCTGGCTCGGCCCCTGGTCCTGGGCGGCCTGGCGCGCGATATCCAGGCGTTGCCGTTCACCCGCCAGTTCGTGCTGCTCGGCGCGGAGGCGATCGACACGCTGTCGTCCGTCCTCCCGGCGCTCCACCAGGCTCTCGCGGCTCCGGCGAGCATCGGTCAGCGCAGACGCAGCGCTGATCGCGGTGGCGGTATGCCCGGCGGCGACGGTTCGTGCTCGCTCCAGGTCGCGAGTCAGGCGCTCTAGATCCTCAACGAGCCGGGCCTGCCGGCGTTCGATTCGCTCGATCCGGCCGCGTGCATCCTCGAACGCGCCAGCAGCGCTCCGCAGCTCGCCATCGAGTGCGCTGAGTCGACGGCGAGCTGCGGACAGCTCGCCCTCGATCTGGCGGGAAGCCTCCTCGTCGGCGCGGCCGGCTTCGGCGGCCACGAGGACGGCCCGCTCGGCATCGTGGAACGCGGCCCGAGCCGCTTCGAGCTGCTGCTGAAGTCCGGCCTGCTCGGCCGACAGGGCAGCTTCGCGCTCACGCTGCCGCTCGACCTCGGCGAGCAGGCGCGACTCGGCCTCGTCGGCGCCCGCCAGCCGCTCCTCAGCCCGGGCCAGCTCCCGCCCGACCCGGCCGACCTCCTCCCGAGCGGCGGCCAGGCGCGGCTCGATCTCCGAGACCGTGGCCTCGGCGGCGGTCGATGCCTGGTCGGCCTCACGGGCCAGCCCTTCGAGGTCGGACAGCTCGGCCTCCTGCCGATCGGACTGCACGCGGGCAGCGGCAGCGTCGTCACGCGCGCGGCTCAGCTCGACCCTCGCGCCGGCGAGGGCGTGACGGAGCCACCGGCCCGCCAGCGCCGCCAGTTCAGTCCTGAGAAGCTGGGCCTTCTCTGCCCGCTCGGCCTGGGCGCGCAGGCGAGTAACGTGCGGCTCCAGCTCGGCGATCACCGCTCGGCAGCGCAGCAGGTTCTCCTCGGTGCCGGACAGTCGACTCCTGGTCTCGTGCAGGCGGGTCTGGTGGCGCCTGATGTCGGCGGCGTTGTCGATCACGACACGCCGCTCCTCCGGCCGCTGGAGGATCAGCTCGTCCACCGAGCCCTGCCCGACCACCACGTACGATTCGGCGTCGAGGGCGGCGTGGAGGAGCCACTGGTGAATGTCCTTCAGCCGAACTTTGGAGCCGTTGACCAGGTACTCGGCCTCGCCGGAGCGGTAGAGGCGGCGGGTGACCTTCACCTCCTGGTAGTCGAGCGGGATCCGTCCCTCCGAATTGTCAAGCGTCAGCGAGACCTCGGCCAGCCCCAGCGGCTGCCGCCCCTGCGATCCGACAAAGATGACGTCCTCGCCCCGCCGGCCCCGGATCGCCCTCGCGCTCTGCTCGCCGAGCGCCCAGCGGACGGCGTCGGCCACGTTGCTCTTGCCAGACCCGTTCGGGCCGCACATTACTGAGATGCCGGGCTCGAACAGGAAGGTGGTGCGATTGGCGAAGCTCTTGAAGCCGACGAGATCGAGGCGCTTAAGATGCATCAGGAGGCCGGCGCCTCGACCGGCTCGACGCAGCCAAGGTCCGCGTCGGCCACCATCTCCGTGGGCGGCGGCAGCTCGATCGGCATCGCGTCGATCGTCGCCAGCGCCTCGGCGGCGGCCGTCTGCTGGGCTGTCTGCTTGCTCCGCCCCTCGGCAACGGCCGAGACGCCGCCGCCGGCCCGGACCCTGACCGTGAAGACCGGACTGTGGCCGGCCCCTGAGACGTCCAGCACCTCGTAGGTTGGTGTCACCGCGAAACGGGCCTGGCTGACCTGCTGGAGACGGGACTTCGCGTCGATCACCTGGCGCTGCCCGACCTGGGCCAGCTCCTGCCCGAGGAAGCGGATCACCAGCTTCTTCGCCGCGTGAAAGCCTCGGTCGACGTAGACGGCGCCGAGTACGGCCTCGAAGGCGCTGCTGAGGAGCGCGTCGCGGGTCCGGCCGCCGGCCCGGCTCTCGCCGCGTCCGACCATTACAAATGCGCCCAGGTCGAGCTGCCTGGCCCACTCGGCCAGCGACGACGCCCGCACCAGCGCCGAGCGCAGCAGCGTCAACTGGCCTTCGTCGCGGTCAGGGTACGCCCGGTAGAGCTGTTCCGAAACCAGCATCCCGAGCACCGAGTCGCCGAGGAACTCCAGGCGCTCGTTCGATCCGAGGCCGCTCTCACCCAGATCGTTGGTCAGCGACTTGTGGATGAGCGCCTGGCGCAACAGCGCGCGGTCCCGGAACGCCACGCCGAGCCGTCGCTCCAGCTCGTCCAGGTCCGGCTCCGCCGAGATAACGCCATCGAGATCAGACATGACTCACACCAGTGAATCTGAAACGGTCAAGGCGCAT
>Ga0209382_10001262_pt1 | contig 40264 bp, 33 predicted proteins | sample SoiMetdeltSBSDD5_FD_187599 | JGI IMG/M metagenome (GOLD analysis project Ga0209382, IMG submission 187599) | Bulk soil microbial communities from a Populus tree surrounding site in Tennessee, USA - Soil MetaG P. deltoides SBSDD5 (SPAdes) (version 2) | ecosystem: Environmental > Terrestrial >... | reverse complement strand
GAGCAGCCGCGGGATCCCGTGGTAACTGATGCCGAGCGCCAGCTGCGTGAACCACATGCCCATCGCGTTGTGCATGTAGTAGCCCTGGACGACCGTGTTGCCGATGCCCCCCTGGTAGAACGGCAGGTAGCTCGTGACGTACAGAATCGGGAGGTAGCAGAACCCACCGAGGATGTACCAGTTGGACACATAGACCTCGGGCAGTGTTCGGGCGGCCACCGTGCGGTAGGCCACATATCCAACGATGAGGACCGCTGCAGCGAGCATGACCGCCAGCGGCCATACCCACTCGCGGTACTCCTGGGGGCCGCGGTTCACGCCGGCCAGCAGCGTCGCAAGGCCTCCGGCGAGGGTGAGGTTCCAGAGGGCGAGCGCGACCCTGGCCAGCCGCGGACTCCAGAGCGGGACGCGCGAGGTGCGGGCCACGACGTAGAGGGAAAGGCCGACCAGTACGAGCGAGGCCCAGCCGAACAGTACCAGGTTCGTGTGCGCGGGCCGCACTCGGCCGAACGACAGCCAGGCGTAGGGCAGGAACTCGGGCCAGTGCAGCTTGATGGAGGCGATCAGCCCGGCCGTCGTACCCACCAGCAGCCAGACCGTGGCCCACGCCACGTACTCGAACGTCACTCGGACGGTGGCGGGATCGGCGGAGGGCGATGGCGCGAGGCCAGGGTCGCGCATCCGGGTCCTGATCGCCGTTGTCACGTGCGCAGGACAGAGCAACCCGAGGGCCAAGGCTAAACGCTTGGTTCTATTGACGGGCGCGCTCGGGTTCGCGAGTTTCTTACGAACTCCCGCGACTTTCCTCGGGCATCAGCGCGCCTCCCGGCCCTCGGCGCGGCGTCGGTCGCGACTCAGCCGGATCACGATGGTCACGAGCGCGGCGGTCGACCAGCCGAATGCGAGCGTGCCGCTCACCGCTTCCTGCGGCCCGAGGAGACGCCACTTCTCCGACATGACGATGTCGCCGTAGCCGAGGGTCGTGTAGTTCACCGCCGAGTGGTAGAAGGCGATGGCGAACGTCTCGAACTCCCCGGCCGCCATGAAGGCCGTCGCCCAGACGGCCATTTGCGCCAGGTGTCCGATCAACAGCGTCATGATCAGCATGAGTGTTGCCGCGGCATTGCGCCAGAGTTGGATGCCCACCAGTCGCTTCGCGATCAGTACGCTGATCGCCTCGACGCCGACCGTGACGGCCATACCCTCCACGACCAGCGAGCCCAGCGTCACCGCAAAGCCGATGAGCATCGCGGTCATTGCGGCGTCGAAGCAAGCGGCCGGCCGTCCATGTGAACTATATAGAGCAACACGCCGGCCACCGTAAACGCCGACTTCTAAAGGGCGCCGACGAGAGGGCGCCCCCGAGCGCGGTCCTCGACGTCACGAATTTCTTACGAGCGGTCGCGAAAAGCGATGACGACCGACCACGCCGAGGTGAAATGCCCTGCGTCGCGCTTCGGCGCGTGACTTCGCCGCGCTGCCGATCCTCTGGGCAGACGCCAGCCCGGTACCACGCCAGCGCTGGCGGCATCTTGCACCGTGTCACCAAGACCGCTGTCGCACCCTCTTACTAGTCGAGTCTCTCCCGAGCAGCGGGTTGGCGTCACAGCTACGGCACGTCGTTTGCCACTCAACTCGCGCTCGAGGACAGCATTCTGAGATGCAAGCGACGACATTCAATCTCGAGGCGCCGGACGGTGTAGCGATCTTCGTCTATCGCTGGCGACCAGAAACGCCAGCGAAGGCGGTGGTGCAGATCGCCCACGGGTGGGCGGAACACGCCGGCCGTTACGCGAGGGTCGCGGAGGCCCTGTGCCGGGAGGGCTACGCGGTGTACGCGAACGACCATCGCGGACACGGGCGTACCGCGAGGACACCCGCCGAGATCGGCTTCTTCGCCGAGCGTTACGGCTGGAACAAATGCGTTGGCGACCTCTGGCAGCTGCACGAGCACATCGCGGAATGCCATCCCGGCGCGCCGATCGTGATGTTCGGCCATTCGATGGGCTCGTTCATGACTCAGCAATTCATCAGCGAGCACGGCCACGCCCTGGCCGGCGCCGTGCTCTCAGGATCGAACGGCGCGCCACCCGGCATTGCGAGGATTGCTGTCTGGCTCGCGCGTCTCGAACGGCTGCGGCTGGGGCCGCGTGGCAAGAGCCCGATCATGAACAGGTTGGTCTTTGGGGCTTTCAACAAGCCGTTCGAGCCGTCTCGCACACCGTTCGACTGGCTCTCGCGCGATCCCGACGAGGTCGATCGCTATATCGCCGATCCGCTGTGTGGTGGTTTCGAGTCGACGGCGCAGCTCTACATCGACATTCTCGGCGCGCTCCCGGATGTCGCCAAGCCCTCGCGCCAGGCCCGCATTCCAAAGAGGCTGCCCGTCTACATCTTCGGAGGCACGCGTGACCTGGTCGGAACGAACATCCAACAGCTCATCGAGGCGTATCGTGCCGCAGGCCTCGAGGACGTACGGCACCAGTTTTATCTCGGCGGCCGCCACGAGAGCCTCAACGAGATCAATCGCGACGAGGTGACGCGCGACCTGATCCGGTGGCTGAACTCCGTTGTGGCACGCGCCGCTCTACCATCGTTGTCGGCGGCCTCCGCGCGATGACGCCCGTGCAGACGCCCAGCATCTTCGCGCCGGTGTCGACGCCGGCGTTCGCGATCCGCGAATTATCATTCTTCGTTCTCGGCATCACGGCGGTGATCTTTGTCATCGTCGCCGGCTTCGCGATCTACACGCTCATCCGGTTCGGCAGGCGCCCGGCGAACCCCGACCTGGAGCCGGCGCAGGTGTACGGCAGCAAGCAGATCGAGCTGGCGTGGACGGTGGTGCCATTCCTGATCGTCGTGGTCCTGTTCCTGGTCACCGCCCGGTACGTCTGGGGGATCGAGCGCCGCGCGCAGCCGGCCGACGCGCTCGAGATCACCGTCGTCGGCAACCAGTGGTGGTGGGAGATCCGCTACCCGAAGCTCGGCATCGTGACCGCCAACGAGATCCATGTTCCAGTCGCCGATGCCAGGCCGACGCCGACGTTCTTCACGATTCAATCGGTCGACGTGGCGCACAGCTTCTGGATTCCGCAACTGGCAGGAAAGATGGACGCGATTCCGAACAAGACGAATCGCGTCTGGATCGAGCCGCGGCAGGTGGGAACGTACGTCGGCCAGTGCGCGGAGTATTGCGGGCTCCAGCACGCGTTGATGCTCCTGGTCGTCGTCGTTCATCCGAAGGACGAGTTCCAGGCCTGGGTCGCCGCGCAACAGACTCCCCCAGTGGATCAGGCAACCGTAACCGCCGGGCGTCAGCTGTTCTCTTCATTAGCGTGCATCAACTGCCATACCGTCCGCGGAACGGGGGGCAACGGCGTGTTCGGCCCGGACCTCACGCACCTGATGAGTCGCTCCACGCTCGGCGCCGGCGCCGCGCGCAACACGCCCGAAAACCTTCGCGCCTGGGTCAAGGACCCCGGCGCATTCAAGACCGGAGCGCTCATGCCGGCGATGAAGCTCGACGACACACAACTCGACCAGCTCGTCGCGTACCTCGTGACGTTGCGGTGAAGCCATGAGCAGCGTGCCGACCGCCGTACCAGCACCACGCGACATCGCGCCGGCGACAGAGTCGTCCGGTGTCCTCGCGATCTTGCACGAGTGGGTCGTGACGGTAGACCACAAGCGCCTCGGCGTCATGTACGTGGCGACCGGCCTCGTCTTCCTCGTCATCGGCGGTCTCGAGGCGACGCTCATGCGTCTGCAGCTCGCATGGCCTGGCCTCACGCTGGTGCCGCCGGATACGTTCAACCGTCTCTTCACGCTGCACGGGACCACCATGGTCTTCCTCATGGGGATCCCGATCGTCTTCGGCTTCGGCAACTATCTGGTTCCGTTGATGATCGGGGCGCGCGATCTCGCCTTTCCCCGGCTGAATGCCTTCGGATTCTGGGTGCTGCTCTTCGGCGGCGTGCTGCTGTACTTCAGCTTCATCGGCGGCGACGGGCTCTACGGCGCCGGCTCGGCGCCGGCGGTGGGCTGGTTTGCCTATGCGCCGCTCTCGGAGCGCGCATTCACGCCGGGGAACGCCACCGACTACTGGAATCTCTCCATACTCGTGACCGGCTTCGGCACGATCGCGACGGCGATCAACCTGATCGCGACGATCGCCACGATGCGTGCGCCCGGCATGACGCTCGGTCGGATGCCCATCTACGTGTGGACGATGCTCACCGTCTCCGCAATGACGCTCCTCGTCTTGCCGCCCCTGTCCGCCGCCCAGATCATGCTGCTCCTCGACCGGTTTCTGGGCGCCCACTACTTCGACACGCAGGCGGGCGGCTCCGCGATCATCTGGCAGCACTTCTTCTGGTTCTTTGGCCACCCCGAGGTCTACATCCTGATGGTGCCGGGATTCGGATTCGTTTCCGAGATCATCCCGGTGTTTTCGCGGAAGGTCATCTTCGGCTACGCGAGCCTGGTCGCGGCCACCGTGGCGATCGGCGCAGTCTCCATGAGCACGTGGGCCCATCACATGTTCACGGTGGGCATGGGTAGCACCCTGAATTCATTTTTCGCGGTGTCGACCATGCTCGTCGGCGTCCCCACCGGAGTGAAGATCTTCAACTGGCTCGGCACGATGTACGGCGGCAAGCTGCGTTTCCGGACACCGCTGCTCTTTTGCTGCGCGTTCCTATTCCAGATGCTCTGCGCGGGCCTGACCGGCATCCATCTCGCAGTCGCGCCGTTCGACTGGCAGCTCACCGATTCGTATTTTGTCGTCGCTCACTTCCACTTCGTCCTGATCGGCGGCCTGGTCTTCACGGTCTTCGCGGCCATCTACTACTGGTTCCCCAAGGTGACCGGCCGGATGCTGAGCGAGCGTCTCGGGAAGTGGCACTTCTGGCTGTTCACGATCGGGTTCAACGTCACGTTCGTCACGATGCACTTCCCGGGAGTGCTCGGCATGCCGCGGCGGATCTATACGTATCCCGCCGATCGCGGCTGGGACATGTTGAACCTCGTCACGACGGTGGGCGTGCCGTTCCAGGCGGCGGCGGTGCTGATCCTCGTCATCAATATCGTGTACTCGTTGCGGCACGGCGCGCCGGCCGGGGACAACCCCTGGGAGGCCTGGACGCTCGAATGGGCCACCAGCTCTCCGCCGCCGGCCTATAACTTCGCGGTCGTGCCGGCGGTGACCAGCCGGCGGCCGTTGTGGGATCTGCAGCATCCCGACGACCCGGACGGGCCGCATGAATAGCGGGGCCGCTCGTGGGCGCGCCGGTGTCATCGGGTTCATCGTGGCTGAGACGTCGCTTTTCGCCGTCTTCGTGGTCGCGTACCTCTTCTATATCGGCAAGAGCCTCACCGGCCCGTTTCCGAGAGAGGTGCTCGACCTGCCGATCGTCGGCACAATTTGCCTGCTGTCGAGCAGCATCACCGTCGCGCTGGCGACGCGTGCGCTTGCTGCCGGCCGAATCGCGCGCGCCGGCGCGTGGCTGTTAGTCACAGTCGTGCTCGGCCTCGCGTTCCTGGCAGGGACGGCGCAGGAGTGGCGCCGACTCATCGTCGAGCGGGGCTTCACCATCGGCACGAATCTCTTCGGTTCGACGTTCTATCCGCTCGTGGGCCTTCATGCGTCGCACGTGATCCTCGGGCTCGTCATGCTGAGCCTCTGTCTCGTCTTTGCCTGGTCGGGAGTGCTCAAGGTCGGCCACGCGTCTCGGGTCGAGCTCGTCTCGTGGTACTGGCACTTCGTTGACGGGGTGTGGGTTGTGGTCTTCACCGTCGTGTACGTGGTCGGGCGATGAAACAGCCGGCCGAGGTCATGGTCGCGGTACTTCCTCGAGATCGGTATCAGCTGGCGTCCGACCTCATCGCGCTCGCGAAGCCGCGCGTGCTGCTCATGGTGCTCGCGACCACACTCGTCGGGTATTTCGTGGCGCTCACAGGAACGGCGGACTACGTCCGCATCGCGCACTTGCTGTTGGGCACGCTTTTGGCGGCCGGCGGCACCCTCGCGCTGAACCAGTATGTCGAGCGCGACGTGGACGCTCGGATGGAGCGGACGAAACATCGCCCGTTGCCAGACGGTCGCCTCCAGCCTCTCGAGGCACTCATCTTCTCCGGCGTCTTGACATCGCTCGGCGTCGCCTACCTCGCCGCGAGCGTGGGTGTGGCCGTTGCCATTCTGACTCTGAGTACCACTATCCTTTATATAGGCGCGTACACGCCGCTGAAGGTGCGTAGCGCGGCATGCATCCTGGTCGGCGCGGTCCCGGGCGCACTGCCGCCGGTGACCGGGTGGGTCGCGGCCCGCGGCGACTTCGGTCTCGGCGCCGCGGTGCTGTTCGGAATCCTGTTCCTCTGGCAGCTCCCTCATACGCTCGCGATCGCGCGTCTCTACGCGGACGACTACGCGCGCGCGGGCGTGCGCGTGCTCACGGTCGCGGATTCGCACGGGACGCTGCCCGAGCGCCAGATCGTGTCATCGACGCTCAGCCTGGTCGCCGTCAGCCTGCTGCCGACAGTGATCGGAATCAGTGGCATCGCATACTTCGTGACCGCGTGCGCGCTTGGGCTTGGATTGCTCGGCACGGGCCTCGTGCATGCGAAAACACGTTCGACGGTCTCAGCGCGACGCGTTTTGCTCGCCTCTCTGATGTATCTGCCACTGCTCCTCGCGGTGCTGGCGTTCGACAAGCCATGACGGAATCAACGGAACGCGACCGCATCGCCCTGCCGGCGCCCACCGTGTGGCCGATGGTCGTCGCGCTCGGCGTCACTCTCGGATTCGCCGGGCTGGTGACTCATGTCGCCGTTAGTGTGGTCGGTGTGGCCCTGGCGTTAGTCGGTGGTGTGGGGTGGTGGCGGTGTGTGCTCCCCGAAGAGAAGGTGGAGTACGTGCCGGTGGTGCCCGCGGCGAGCGTAACGCCGCCCGTCGCCGCGCCGGCCCGAGGCGTCGAACGCTTCTCGTTCGGCGAGGATCGGCATCGCCTGCGACTCCCGGTCGAGGTGCAGCCGCTTTCGGCCGGTGTGAAGGGTGGGCTCGTCGGCGGGTTGGCGATGGCGCTTTGCGCGGCGCTCTACGGTATCGTCGTGCAGCGCAGTCTCTGGTATCCGCTCAATCTGCTCGCCGCGATGGCGGTGCCGCACATGGCGGACGCCGACATCGCAACGCTGCGTGCCTTCGACGGCCTCGCCTTCGTCGTCGGCATCGTGGCGCACGGCGTGATCTCTGTCCTGGTCGGGGCCCTCTACGCCGCCATCCTGCCTCTGCTTCCGCGGCGTCATCTCCTCTGGGGCGGTCTGCTCGCGCCGCTGCTCTGGAGCGGATTCCTCTGGGCCATCCTGGGTGTGGTCGATCCGGCCTTGAATGCACGGATCGCATGGACGTGGTTCGTCGCGTCGCAGATCGCATTCGGCCTCACGGCCGGCTACGTCGTCGCGCGTGCGACGCCAGTGGCGACCGCGCAGACAAGGCCGTTCGTCGACCGCGCGCGGGTCGAGGCCACAGGTCGAGGCGGACGATGAAGCGACGCATCGTCGCGGTGTTCGCGGCGGGCCTGGCGCTGACGGGATGCGATGCCTTGCCCGGCCGACCCCGCCCCGACGCGCGCGAGCTCGCGCCGACCGAGATCATGGCGTTTGCACCGCTCTATGCCCGAAATTGCGCCGGGTGCCATGGCCAGACCGGACGCCTTGGCGCGGCGCGTCCGCTGAACGATGCCGTATATCTCGCGGTGGTCCCGCCGGAACGGATGCGCCAGCTGATTGCGACCGGCATCCCGGGTACGGCGCAGCCGGCGTTCGCGCTGAGTGCCGGTGGTCCGCTTACGGATCCGCAAATCGACGTTCTCGTGCAGGGAATCAAGGATCGCTGGCAGCGACCGGACGTGCTCGCGGACTACCAGCCTCCGCCGTACGCGGTCACGCCGGGGTCACCCGACAACGCTGCCAATGTCGACCGCGGTCGCGCCGTCTTTGCCGCCGCGTGCGCCGGGTGTCATGGCCAGGACGGCCGGGGCGGCCCGAAGGGCGGCGCGGTCGCCGACCCGTCGTATCTCGCCCTCGTCAGCGATCAGCACCTGAGAACGACGGTGATCGCGGGGCGCTCGGATCTTGGAATGCCGGACTGGCGGCTCGATGGCGCCGCGGCGCCGTTGACACCGCAGCAGATTTCTGACGTCGTCGCCTGGCTCGTCGCGCAACGTCGGCCGGTGGCGGGGAGGCTGCCATGACGCCGTTGTCTCAGTCGCGCAGAGGCTTCTTGTTCAAGCTCGGGGTAGGCCTCAACGTGCTCGGGGCCGCGCTGGTCGGCATCCCGGTCGTGGGATACATCTTCGGAGCGCCCCGCCGACGCACGGATGGACAGTCGTGGATTCCGCTGGGTCCCGTCGACGGATTCCCCGCCGGCGAGACGCGGCTGGCCACCTACGAGAATCCCGTCCGCGTCGCCTGGGACGGCGCGACCGCGAAGGTCGCCTGTTGGGTGCGCCGCATCGAGGGTGAGCGATTTCAAGTCTTCGCCGTGAATTGCGCGCACCTGGGATGTCCGGTGCGTTGGTTCGCGCAGTCGCGCCTCTTCATGTGCCCGTGCCACGGCGGAGCGTATTACGAGGACGGCTCTCGCGCCTCCGGGCCGCCTCCCCGTGGCCTGTTCGAATACGAGTATCGCGTCCGCAACGGCGGGCTGTGGGTGCGCGGCGGGCAGCTGCCGACACTCTCGAGACCGGTGTGAGCGGCAACGGTTTCGCGCCCGTGCGTTCGACGCTGCGATGGCTCGAGGAGCGGGCGGGGCTCGGCGGCGCCGTCGCGCCGGTCCTCGACCACCCCGTCCCGCGCAGCACCGCGAGCTGGTGGTACGTCTTTGGCAGCGCGACGCTGGCGCTCTTCGTGGTGCAGATCGCGACGGGAATCTGTCTCGCCCTCGTGTACGTGCCGGCCGCCGACGGCGCATATGAGAGTCTGCTCTATCTGAACTTTCAGGCCCCATTCGGTTGGTTTTTACGCGGGGTACATTTCTGGGGCTCCAACGCGATGGTCGCGATCATGACGCTGCACATGATTCAGGTGTTCCTGTGGGGCGCCCACAAATACCCGCGCGAGCTCACGTGGATCGTCGGCGTCTTCCTGTTCTTGTGCACGCTCGGCATGGCGTTCACGGGCCAGATCCTCCGCTGGGATCAGGATGCGTACTGGGGGCTCGGCATCGGGGCGTCGATCGCGTCGCGCGCCCCGGGCGTCGGTGACACGCTGGTGCATCTCTTGCTCGGCGGGCCGATCATCGCGGGACGCACGCTGTCTCGGTTCTTCGCCGTTCACGTCTTCGTCGTTCCCGGGGTTCTCATCGGCATGATCGGGCTTCACCTCTGGCTCGTGCTCCGGATCGGCATCAACGAATGGCCGATGCCTGGCCGTGTCGTGAGCCGCGCGACGTACCGGCGCCGCTACGAAGAAGAGGTCCACAAGGACGGCGTGTCGTTCTTTCCGTATGCGGCACGTAAGGACATGGTCGCCTGCGGCATCGTCGTGCTCGCCGTGGTGCTCTGCGCGGTGGTCTTCGGCCCGTTTGGCCCCCACGGCGTCCCGGATCCCACACTGATCGACACGGCTCCGAAGCCGGATTTCTACTTCCTCGCGCTCTATGCATTGTTCGCGCTGCTGCCGCCGTGGACGGAGACCGTGGTCATTCTCGTCGGCCCGCTGGTGGCAATCGCCGCGCTCTTCCTGGTGCCATTCCTCGCCGGCACTGGAGAAAAGAGCTGGAAGCGCCGTCCGGTCGCCGTTCTCTCGGTGCTCGTGATCGTTCTCATCGTCGCGACGCTCGCCGGCCTCGGTGTGACGGTCCCGTGGTCGCCGAAGATGGAGGCCTGGACCGCCGCCGCGACGCCGGTCCGCTACGTCAAGGGCCGCACGCCGCTCGAGCTGCAGGGCGCGCTCGTGCTGCAGAACAAGCAGTGCCGCACCTGCCACAGTCTGGGCGGTGAGGGAGGCAGGCGCGGCCCGGCGCTCGACGGCATCGCGACTCGGCAGACACGCGATCAGCTCATTCGCCAGGTGTTGCAGGGCGGCGGGAACATGCCGGCCTACGGCAAAAATCTGAGCCCCGCCGAAGTCAACGCGCTCGTCGCATTCATGGCGACGTTACGGCCATGAGCGTGTGGCCGGTCGAGCTGTCCGTGAGCATCCCGGTCACGCTCACGGCCGCCGTCTATCTGCGCGGATGGAGTCGGCTGCGACGCCATCTTGCGCACCGCTTTCGCAGTCGTCACGCCGTGATCTTCTTGGCTTCACTCGCGACGATGCTGCTCGCGCTCTCGTCCCCGGTCGAGAGGCTGGCCGAACGATGGTTATCCGCCCACATGGTGCAGCACATGCTGCTCATGGTTGTGGTCGCGCCGCTGTTGTGGATGGGCGCGCCGGTGGCTCCGCTTTTCATTGGGTTGCCTCGTCCGATCCGCCGCGTCGTGCTCGCGGTCACGAACGCACCCGGCGTGCGAGCCGTGACGCGCTGGATGCTGCATCCAGGCGTCGGCTGGAGCGCGTTCGCCATCACCTTCTGGGTCTGGCACGCGCCGGCGCTCTATGACCTCACGCTCGAGTCTGACCTCTGGCACCACGTCGAGCACGCCTGCTTCCTCGGCAGCGCGCTGCTGTTCTGGCGACCGGTGATCCTGGCATGGCCGGCGCGGGTGATCTGGCCACGCTGGACGATGATTCCGTACCTGGGGCTCGCGATGTTCCAGGGCATGCCGCTGGCGGCCATCCTGACGTTCTCGGACCGCGTGATCTACCGCGGATATTCCTCGCTCGACGATCAGGCGCTGGCCGGGGCGATCATGTGGCTGCCCGGATCGTTTCCACTTCTGATTCCGCTACTCCGGCTGAGCGTGGAGCTGTCCGCGGGCCGCGTCGTCATCGAGCGCAGCCATGTCTGACGCCGTGCCGCGCGTCGTGATCGTTGGCGGCGGTTTCGGGGGTCTGACGGCTGCGAAGGCCCTCCGCAAGGCCAATGTCGAGGTCGTCCTCATCGACCGGCAGAATCACCATCTGTTTCAGCCGCTGCTGTACCAGGTCGCGACGTCGGTTCTGAGCCCGGGACAGATCGCGTCGCCGATTCGCGGAATTGTGTGGAAGCAACGCAACACCACGGTGATCCTCGGTGAGGTCACCGGCGTCGACGTCGAACGGCGACGCGTCTTCGTCGATTCGTCGGACCGCACCGGCGTCGCGCTCGAGTACGACTATCTGATCCTGGCGACCGGCGCCAGCCACAGCTACTTCGGCCACGACGAATTCGAGCCGTTCGCGCCCGGGCTCAAGAGCCTCGCCGACGCGGTTTCGATCCGCAACCGAATCTTGCAGGCGTTCGAGCAGGCGGAAGCGGAGGAAGACCCGACGCGTCACCGCGATCTGTTGACGTTCGTGCTTGTCGGCGCCGGCCCCACCGGTGTCGAGATGGCGGGCGCGCTGGCCGAGCTCGTGCGTCAGTCGCTGCGATCGGAGTTTCGACGCATCGATCCGACGTCGGCGCGGATCATCCTCGTGGACGCGGGCAAGCGCGTGCTCGGCGCGTTTCCCGAGACGCTCGGCGCCGCAGCAAGGCGTCGGCTCGAGAAGCTCGGCGTCGAAGTGCGGCTCGGTCACGGCGTGGACCACATCGACGCCGATGGCGCGAGCGTGGCCGGCGAGCACATCGCCAGCAAGACCGTGATCTGGACGGCCGGCGTGGCGCCGTCGCCGGCGGGCAAGTGGCTCCACGCGGCGACGGATCACGCCGGCCGCGTCCGCGTGCAACCGGACCTGACCGTCAGCGGTCATCCGGAGATCTTCGTCGTTGGCGACACCGCGTCGCTCGATCAGGACGGTCGTCCTCTCCCCGGCGTCGCGCAGGTTGCGATGCAGCAGGGGCGCTATGCGGCGAGGCTGATTCGCCGACGCATCACGGGGCAAGCAAGTTTGAAGCCGTTCCGATACTTTGACAAAGGAACGATGGCAGTCGTCGGCAAAGGCTTTGCCGTGCTGCACAGCGGATGGGTCAACCTCAGCGGCTTTCTCGCGTGGATGGCATGGGCCGCCGTGCATCTCCAATTCCTGGCGCAGTCGAGCCTTCGGGTCAGCGTCTTCGTGCAGTGGGTGTGGACGTATCTGACGGGACAGCGGGGGGCGCGCCTGATCGTGAATCACCACGGATCGAGATCTTGCGGGAAACCTGGCATGGATGACGCGGCGTCATAAGCGGTAATGGGAGGGAGCAGCAGATGAGCGACAGGCTGCCAGTCGTATACCTGGCGAGGCACGGTGAGACGGCCTGGACCATCTCCCATCAGCACACGGGACGGACCGACCTTCCACTCACCCCGCAAGGCGAAACCGAGGCCAAGCGGCTGGGACAGCGCCTCCGAGGGCTGACGTTCGCGGCGGTGCTCACGAGCCCCCTGCGGCGCGCGATGCGAACCTGTGAGCTGGCCGGCTTCGGCTCCGCGGCGGAAATCGAGCCCGACCTCATGGAGTGGAACTACGGCGCCTACGAAGGCCGCACCAGCGCTGACATCCACACCGAGCGCGCCGAGTGGCAGCTGTTTCGTGACGGCGCCCCGGAAGGGGAATCACCGGAGCAGATCGGGGCTCGGGCCGACCGCGTCATCCAGCGCGTGCGTGCGATCGACGGCAACACGCTGCTGTTCTCGAGCGGACACTTTCTGCGAGTGTTCGCGGCGCGTTGGCTCGGGCTGCCTCCCGGCGCAGGCAGGTACTTCTTCCTCGGCACGGCGAGCCTCAGCGCGCTCGGGTACGAGCACGATCATTCCGATCCGGTGATCCGCCTCTGGAACGAGATGCCACACGAACCGCCCGTCAGCGCCGCCCCGGTGCGCGTGCGTCGGGAGAAAGCACGGCGATGAGCGCAGACAAGTCTTCATCGGACACGATGGCCGCGCTGCGGCGGCAATACGGATGCGGCCCCGTCGAGCTCACGGGAAGCGCGGATGCCCTCTACGAGCGACACCTGTTCTTCGACAACGTGATCGATCCGGCGACGGCCACCGCGCGCGAGCGTTACGAGGCCTTCGCCCACTCCGTCCGCGACGTGCTGTCGCAGCGCTGGGTGCGCACGGAGCAGACCTACGATCGCGTGAACCCCAAGCGCATCTATTACCTCTCGATGGAGTTTCTGGTCGGCCGCTCGCTGAGCAACAACATCACGAACCTCCTGCTCAGTCCGATCGTGGACGACAAGGTCAAGCGCGCCGACCTCGACTGGCTCGGGCTGCTCGAGCAGGAGCCCGACGCGGGGCTCGGCAATGGAGGCCTCGGACGTCTGGCCGCGTGCTTTCTCGACTCGATGGCGACCATGCAGTTGCCGGCCATGGGGTATGGGCTCCGGTACGAGTACGGAATGTTCCGACAATCGATCGAGAATGGCTGGCAGCACGAGCAGGGGGACAACTGGCTGCGCCGTCCCGATCCCTGGGAGATCGTTCGGCCGGACGAAAAGGTCGAAGTGAAGCTGAACTCTTCGGTCGAGCTTCGAAACGGAACGCTGACGCCGATTCCCGGGCGGCCATCGACGCTGATCGGTATTCCGTACGATCGCCCCGTCGTCGGCTACGGCGGCAAGACGATCAACACGCTGCGCCTGTGGGCGGCGTCCGCCCCATATTTCTTCGATTTCCAGGCATTCAGCCACGGTGAGTTCGTCAGCGCCCTGGCGGGGACGCTGGCCGCGAAGTCGCTGACGCGGGTGCTCTATCCCGACGACTCGACGACGCGCGGGCAGCAGCTACGGTTCGTGCAAGAATACTTTCTGGTCGCCTGCTCGCTGGCCGATCTCATCCGCCGATTCCGCCGCAGCAACTCGGAGTGGAGCCTGCTCCCCGAGCGGGCGGCGATCCAGCTCAACGATACGCATCCGTCGATCGCCGTCCCCGAGCTCTTGCGGATCCTCCTCGATGACGCGCATCTCGGATGGGACGAGGCCTGGGATCTCACGCGGCGGACGCTCGCGTACACTAACCACACGCTGCTGCCCGAGGCCCTCGAAAAATGGCCGCTCGACTGGTTCGAGATACTCTTGCCGCGGCACCTCGAGCTCGTGTACGAGATCAACCGGCGACTGCTCGACGACGTGCGACGCCGATTTCCCGGTGACGACGGCCGCGCCGCGCGGACGAGCCTGATCGAAGAAGGCCCGGAGAAGCATGTGCGCATGGCGAATCTCGCCATCGTGGGCTCGCACAGCACGAACGGGGTCGCCGCGATTCACTCCGCGCTGTTGCGCTCGACCACGGTCCCAGACCTGGCCGAGATGTTCCCCGAGCGGTTCAGCAACAAGACGAACGGCGTCACGCCGCGCCGCTGGCTGCTGCTGGCGAACCCGGCGCTGGCCCGCATCATCACCGAGGCGATCGGCAGCGGCTGGGTCACCGACCTCGGCCAGCTGACGAAGCTAAAGCGCTTTGCCGACGACCGGGGCTTCCGCGATACATTCCTGGCCGCGAAGCGCTCCGCCAAGGCGGCGTTCGCCGACTGGCTGCGCACGAGCTCCGGGGTCACGGTCGATCCGGACACGATCTTCGACAGCCAGGTCAAGCGCATCCACGAGTACAAGCGCCAGCTGCTCAATGCGTTGCGCATCGTGGTGCTCTACAACCGACTGCGGAAGAATCCGAGCCTGCCGATGCCGCCGCGGACGTTCCTGTTCGCCGGCAAGGCGGCGGCCGCCTACCAGCTGGCCAAGCTGATCATCAAATTCCTGAACAACCTGGCCGACACGATCGACGCCGATCCGGTGGCGCGGGGGCGCCTTAAGATTTTGTTCCTGCCCGAATACAACGTCTCATTGGCGGAACGACTCATCCCCGCGAGCGACGTCTCGAACCAGATCTCGACGGCGGGTTACGAAGCCAGCGGCACCAGCAACATGAAGTTCATGATGAACGGCGCGCTCACGATCGGCACGCGCGACGGCGCGACCATCGAGATGGCGCAGGAAGCCGGGGAGGAGAACTTCTTTCTCTTCGGCCTCACCGCGGAACAGGTCGCTGATAGCCGCGGCTGGTACAACCCGCGCTGGCACTATGACAACCAGCCGGAGGTCCGCGAGGCGCTGGACCTGATCTTCTCCGATCACTTCAGCGCCGATGAGCCTGGCGTGTTCGCGCCGCTGCGCGACACGCTCCTCACGCACGGCGACCATTACATGCACCTCGCCGACCTCGAGTCCTATCTCGAGGCCGATGCAGGCCTGTGCTCGCTGTACGCGGACCGGGGCGCATGGGCCCGCAAGGCGATTCTCAACGTCGCCGGCTCCGGCAAGTTCTCCAGCGATCGCACGATCGCCGAGTACGCGTCCGAGATCTGGCACGCGAAGCCGTGTGTGGTGTCGTGATGGAGCCGGCGATGATCCACGACATGAAGGAGGCCGGGGCGATTTCACCGCTTGCCGGCAAGCCGGCGCCCACGTCGATGCTCGTCGACCTCGCGCGGCTGGAGCGTGAGTACTACGACCGCAAGCCGGAGATGGATGATCCGACGCAGGTCGTCAGCTTCGGCACGAGCGGCCATCGCGGCTCACCGTTCCGCGGCTCGTTCACCGAGGCGCACATCGCGGCGATCACGCAGGCCATCTGCGACTATCGCCGCGGCCAGCGGATCGACGGCCCGCTGTACATGGGCAAGGACACGCACGCGCTGTCCGAGCCGGCCCAGCGCACCGCGCTCGAAGTGCTGGCGGCCAACGGTGTCGAGACGATCATCCAGCGCGACGGGGCCGTCACGCCGACGCCGGTGATCTCGCGGGCGATCCTGGTCTACAACCGCGGCCGCAAGGTGCACTTGGCGGACGGCATCGTGGTCACGCCGTCCCACAACCCGCCCGAGGACGGCGGCTTCAAGTACAACCCACCGAACGGTGGTCCGGCCGACACCGAGGTGACCGGCTGGGTTCAGCGCCGCGCGAACATGTTGCTGCGCGAGGGCAATGTCGGCGTCAAACGTATGCCCTTCGCGACCGCGATCAACGCGGCGACCACGCGGCAAGTCGATCTCGTGATGCCGTATGTCGAAGATCTCAAGAACGTCGTCGACGTGGATGCGATCCGTGCGGCCGACCTGACCCTCGGCGTGGATCCACTCGGTGGGGCGGCGAGGCCCTATTGGGAGCCGATCAACGCCCTCTACAAGCTGAACATCGCCGTCGTCAATCCGGTGATCGATCCAGCGTTCTCATTCATGACGGTGGATCACGACGGCAAGATCCGCATGGACCCGTCGAGCCCATACGCGATGGCGCGGCTCGTCGGACTGAAAGACCAGTACCGCGTCGCCTTTGCCAACGATCCGGACTCGGACCGGCACGGCATCGTGACGCGGTCCGCGGGGCTGATGAATCCCAACCACTACCTCGCGGTGGCGATTCGCTATCTGCTCGGCCATCGGCCTCACTGGCCGGCGCACGCCGCGGTGGGAAAGACGCTGGTGAGCAGCAGCGTCATCGATCGTGTCGTCGAACGGCTGGGGCGCCGGCTCTACGAAGTGCCGGTGGGCTTCAAGTGGTTCGTTCCGGGTCTGTTCGACGGCTCCTGCTGTTTTGGCGGCGAGGAGAGCGCCGGCGCCAGCTTCCTCCGTCACGACGGCGCCGTGTGGACCACCGACAAGGACGGCCCGATCATGGATCTGCTCGCCGCCGAGATCACGGCGCGCACGGGCAAGGATCCAGGCGAGCACTATGACGAGCTGGTTGCCGAGTTCGGTGCGTTCCATTACACGCGCGTCGACGCCGCGGCCACACCCGAGCAGAAGGCGCGACTCCAGCAGCTGTCACCTGAGGCGGTGACGACGCAGACGCTCGCCGGCGACCGGATCACGGCCAAGCTGACGAAAGCCCCGGGCAACGGCGCGCCGATCGGCGGCCTGAAGATCGTCACGACAGGCGGATGGTTCGCGGCTCGGCCCTCCGGCACCGAGGACATCTACAAGATCTACGCGGAGAGCTTCAGAGACGCGGCGCACCTGGACGCGCTCGTGGGAGAAGCCCACGAGCTCGTCGACACCGCGATCGGTGACCGCCGATGAGCATCCCTCCGTTCCCGGCCGGGTATCGAGCGTCGGGCGTCCTGCTTCACGTCACCTCGCTGCCGTCGCGATACGGCATCGGCGATGTGGGCCCGGCGGCCGTGGCGTGGGTGGATCGGCTCCACGATGCTGGGCAGCGTTGGTGGCAAGCGCTGCCGTTGGGCCCGACCGGCTATGGCGATTCCCCCTATCAATCGCTCTCGTCGTTTGCCGGCAACCCGCTGCTGATCAGCCCCGACTGGCTGATCGAGGACGAGCTGGTCCGGCCAGCCGATTGTGCGGGCGGCTCGTTTTCGTCCGCGACCGTCGAGTTCGAGGCGGTCACGCGGTTCAAGTACCCGTTGCTCGAGACCGCGTGGAAGAACTTCCGTGCCGGCGCGCGCCCCGATCTTCGCACTGACTTCGAACACTTCTGCGAAGAGCACGCGCACTGGCTCGACGACTACGCGTTGTTCCGAGCGCTGAAAGCGACATACGACGGCGCCAGCTACCTCGACTGGCCCGACGCGGTCATCCACCGTGTGCCCGCGGCACTGGATCAGGCGCGGCGCGATCTTACCAGCCAGGTGGACCGCGTTCGTTTCGTTCAGTTCCTGATCTTCCGTCAGGGGGCACGGTTGAAGGCCCACGCGCGCGCCAAAGACGTCCGGTTGATCGGCGACCTGCCGTTCTTCGTCTCTCCGGACTCGAGCGACGTGTGGGCGAGCCCCGAGCTGTTTCTGCTCGACGAGAGCCACCAACCACGCGTCGTCGCCGGGGTTCCGCCTGACTACTTCAGCGCGCAAGGACAGCGATGGGGCAATCCGATCTACGACTGGGACGCGCTGGCCGCGCGCGGCTATCGCTGGTGCATCGACCGTATGCGCGCCTTGCTCGCACACGTCGACGCCATCCGCCTCGACCATTTCCGAGCATTTGCGGCGGCGTGGCACATTCCAGCCGAAGCGCCGACGGCGCAGTCGGGTCGATGGATGCCGGGCCCCAGCACCGGGTTCTTCGGCGCCGTCGACAAGGACCTGGGAGGCCTGCCGTTCGTCGCCGAGGACCTGGGAATCATCACGCCCGACGTGAGCGCGCTCCGCGACGAGTTTCACATCCCGGGCACACGCGTGCTGCAGTTCGCCTTCGACGGCCACGCCGACAATCCGTATCTGCCCCACAACTACGTCGCCAACACGATCGTCTACACGGGCACGCACGACAATCCGACGACGCGCGGATGGTACGAGGATTTGCCCGACGCCGAGCGCGGCAATCTGTGGCGCTACGTCAAGCGCGCGCCCGGCACCGGTGCCGACGCCGCTCCGACGTTGCTCAATCTCGCATGGTCGTCGGCGGCGGCGCTCACGATCGCTCCCTTGCAGGACGTTCTCAACCTCGGCAGGGAGGCGCGAATGAACCAACCCGGAAGCACTCGAGGGAACTGGCGCTGGCGGGTCACCGACGATCAGCTGTCGGGATCGGCGCTCGAATCCTTGCACGACCTCACTCGCGCCACGGGTCGCACCGAGCGGGCGAAGGCGGGCACGTCATGAGCACCGCTCCCATCGTCTTCCTTGTCGACGTGGACAACACGCTGCTGGACAACGATCGCATTCAGGACGATCTCAAGCGGCATCTGGAGCGCGAGTTCGGTGCCACGTCGCGCGATCGGTACTGGGCGATTCTCGAAGCGCTCTTCGTCGAGCTCGGGTACCGCGACTATCTCGGCGCCCTGCAGCGCTACAGAGTCGAGCATCCCCAGGACGTTCGCCTCATGGCGATGTCGTCGTACCTGGTTGATTACCCGTTCGCCAATCGCCTCTATCCCGGTGCGCTCGACGTTCTCGAACGGTTTCGCGCGTGGGGACCGACGGTGATTCTTTCCGACGGTGACGTGGTCTTTCAGCCGCGCAAGGTCGAGCGGTCGGGTATCGCGGAGGCCGTGGACAACCACGTGCTGATCTATATCCACAAGGAAGAGACGCTGGACGACGTCGAGCGACGCTATCCGGCGCAGCGCTACGTACTGGTGGACGACAAGCCGCGGATTCTTGCCGCGGTCAAGAAAGCGTGGGGCGACCGCGTGACCACGATTTTCCCCCGCCAGGGGCAATACGCGCGCGATGCGAACGCCTATCCCGCGGCCGATCTGACCGTCGAGCGGATCGGCGACCTCGTCACCCATGACTTGTCGCAGCTTCTCCCGCTGGAGGTTCTACGATGAACGCCACAGGAACACTGCATGATCGCGGCCAGAGTCTCTGGCTCGACAACATCACGCGCGAATTGCTCGAGAGCGGCACGCTCGCGCGTTACATCAAAGAGGACGCTGTGACGGGGCTGACGTCAAACCCCACGATCTTCGACCACGCGATCAAGAACAGCTCCCGCTACGACGCGGGCATTCGCCAGAAAGTCAAGGAAGGCAAGTCGGGCGAAGATTTGTTCTTCGAGCTGGCGTTGGAGGATCTGACCCGCGCCGCGGATCTGTTTCGACCGATCTGGGACCGGACGCGCGGCGTCGACGGCTGGGTCTCGCTCGAGGTCTCGCCGGTGCTCGCCCATGACACGGCCACGACGCTGGCCGCCGCCAAGACTCTGTACGCGCGCGCGGGTCGACCGAACCTTTTCATCAAGATTCCCGGGACCAAAGAAGGGCTGCCGGCCATCGAGGAGGCGATCTTCGCCGGCGTGCCGATCAACGTGACGCTGCTCTTCTCGCGCGAGCAATATCTGGCGGCGGCCGACGCGTTCATGCGAGGCATCGAGCGCCGCGTGGCCGCCGGGCTGCCGCCCGACGTAGGCTCCGTCGCCTCGGTCTTCATCAGTCGCTGGGACGCGGCGGTCAAGAGCCGGGTGCCGGAAGCGCTGCGCAATCAACTCGGCATCGCGATCGCCAAGCGGACGTACAAAGCGTACCGGGCGCTGCTGGACTCTCCGCGCTGGCAGCGCGCCTTCAATGCCGGCGCCCGGCCGCAGCGCCTGCTGTGGGCCAGCACGGGCACGAAGGATCCCCAAGCGTCCGACATCCTTTATATACGGGCGCTCGCAGCCCCGTTCACGGTGAACACGATGCCTGAAGGCACCCTGAAGGCGCTGGCCGACCACGGAGCGCTCGGAGGGATGCTACCCGCCGACGGCGGGGACGGCGAGGAAGTGTTGGCAACGTTCGCCAACGCAGGCGTCAACGTGGACGCCCTCGCCGTTCAGCTTCAGGACGAGGGTGCGAAGTCGTTCGTCGACTCGTGGCGCGAGCTCATGGGAGTCATCGCGGCCAAGAGCTCCGACCTGGCCAAGGCGAGCTGAGGCCGAGTATGCGCGTGCTCGTCGTGGATATCGGCGGCACTCACGTGAAGGTTCACGCCACCGGACAGAAGGCGCCGCGCGAGTTCGCTTCGGGGCCCACGCTCACGGCCGAGCAGATGGCCGACGGAGTCACGAGCATCGCCGCGGGGTGGGAGTACGACGCGGTCTCGATCGGCTATCCAGGGCCGGTGGTCCACGGTCGTCCGCTCGCTGAGCCACGCCACCTTGGCGGCGGCTGGGTCGGATTCGACTATCGGGCGGCATTTGGGTGTCCGGTCAAGGTCGTCAACGACGCCGCGATGCAAGCCCTGGGCAGTTACTGCGGCGGCAAGATGCTCTTTCTCGGGCTCGGCACCGGTCTCGGCTCGGCGATGATCGTCGACGGTATCGTGGAGCCGATGGAGCTCGGTCACCTGCCGTACCGGGACGGAACGTTCGAGCGGTACGTCGGACTGCACGGGTTGGAGACGCATGGGCTCGCGCAATGGCGACGCGACGTCGAGGACGTCGTCGCGCGTTTGATCGCCGCGCTCGAGCCGGAGGACGTCGTGCTCGGAGGCGGCAACGTTCACCAATTGGAAACGCTGCCGCCGGGGTGCCGCGCCGGCGACAACTCGAACGCGTTCGTCGGCGGCGAGCGCCTCTGGAAGCGATCGCCCGTCAAGCGTCGCGCGGCACGAGCGTCCACTACCCAGGTTCATTCAACCAAGACATGAAGGGATCAGAGATGACCGCAATGCTGCCATTGACATCGCGCCAATCGTGGAAGGCGCTCCAGGCGCATCGGAATGACATCGGCGAGCAGCACCTCCGCGCGCTCTTCGCCGCCGACGCGACTCGTGGCCAGCGACTGACCGCGGAGGCCGTCGGGATCTATCTCGATTACTCCAAGAATCGCATCACTGACGAGACCGTCAGGCTGCTGTGTCGGCTGGCCGAGGAGTGCGGGCTCCGCGAGCGCATCGACGCGATGTTCCGTGGAGACAAGATCAACGTGACGGAGAACCGCGCCGTTCTCCACGTGGCCCTGAGAGCGCCGCGCGGTACCTCGATCGTGGTGGACGGCAAGGACGTGGTACCCGACGTCCACGCTGTGCTCGACCGGATGACGGATTTCTCGAACCGGGTACGGAGCGGGGCGTGGAAGGGACACACCGGCACGCGCATTCGCAACGTGATCAACATCGGTATCGGCGGCTCGGACCTCGGCCCCGTCATGGCCTACGAGGCGCTCCGACACTACAGCGATCGGGCGATGACCTTTCGCTTCGTCTCAAACGTCGACGGCACCGACCTCGCGGAGGCGACCCGCGACCTGGACCCGGCGGAAACGCTTTTCATCGCCTCATCGAAGACGTTCACGACGCTGGAGACGATGACCAACGCGGAGAGCGCGCGCCAGTGGCTGCTGGCCGGGCTCGGCGGCGACGTCAAGGCGGTCGCCAAGCACTTTGTGGCGGTGTCCACGAACGCGCAGAAGGTGTCGGAGTTCGGGATCGACACCGCGAATATGTTCGGCTTCTGGGACTGGGTCGGCGGACGCTATTCGATGGATTCGGCCATCGGCCTGTCGACGATGCTCGCGGTCGGCCCCGATAACTTCCGGACCCTGCTGAACGGCTTCCATCAGATGGACGAGCACTTCCGCACTGCGCCGTTCGAGCGCAACCTTCCCGTGCTGCTCGGCCTGCTGACTGTCTGGTACACGGACTTTTTCGGCGCGGAGACGGTGGCGATCCTCCCCTACGAACAATACCTCAAGCGCTTTCCCGCGTACCTGCAGCAATTGACGATGGAGAGCAACGGCAAGCACGTGACGCGCGCGGGCGCGGAGATCAATTACGCGACGGGCCCGATCTACTGGGGAGAGCCGGGCACCAACGGCCAGCACTCGTTCTATCAGCTGATCCATCAGGGCACGCGGCTGATTCCGTGTGACTTCATCGCGTTCACGCAGGCGCTGAACCCGCTCGGTCGGCATCACGACATGCTGATGGCCAACGTATTCGCGCAGACGGAGGCGCTGGCCTTCGGCAAGACGCGCGAGCAGGTGAAGGCCGAGGGCACGCCTGACAGCCTCGTTCCCCACCGGGAGTTTCAGGGCAATCGTCCCTCGAACACGATTCTCGCCGACCGACTCACGCCGGAAACGCTCGGCAAGCTCGTCGCGTTGTACGAGCACAGCGTGTTCACCCAGGGCGCGATCTGGGACGTCGACTCGTTCGACCAGTGGGGCGTTGAGCTCGGCAAAGTGCTGGCCCAGCGCATCATCCCCGAGCTCGAGAGCCCGAGCGAGCCGCCACTCGGCCACGACAGCTCGACGAATGCGCTCATCCGGCGCTACCGGATGGGCAAGGAGGCAGGGCGATGAAGCAGCCGACCGGTGACTTCAAAACCCAGCTCGACAAAATGCAGAGGCATCCTGGATTCATTGCGGCGCTGGACCAGAGCGGCGGCAGCACGCCGGGCGCGTTGCGTGCGTACGGCATCAAAGAGGGTGCGTGGTCCAACGAGGAGCAGATGTTCGGGATCGTGCACCAGATGCGCACGCGCATCATGACCAGCCCCGCCTTCACCGGCGAGCGGATTCTCGGCGCCATTCTGTTCGAGAACACCATCGATCGGGACGTCGAGAGCAAGCCCACGGCCGACTACCTGTGGAACGTGAAACGCATCGTGCCATTCCTGAAGGTGGACAAGGGGCTGGCCGCTGAGAGCCGCGGTGTCCAGCTGATGAAGCCGATGCCCGAGCTTGCGGCGCTGCTCGGCAAGGCGAACGCCAAGCGCATCTTCGGAACCAAGATGCGCTCGGTCGTGAAGCAAGCGAACGAGGTCGGCATCAAGGACATCGTGCGGCAGCAGTTCGACATCGCGCGGCAGATCATCGCCGCGGGCCTCGTCCCGATCGTGGAGCCCGAGGTGGATATTCACTGTCCGGAGAAGGCCAAGGCCGAAGAGCTGCTCAAAACGGCCATCCGGGAGGAGCTCGACGCCTTGCCGGAAGGTCAGCTCGTCATGCTGAAGCTCACCTTGCCGGAGAAAGACGACCTGTACACCGAATTCGTCAGGCATCCCAAGGTCGTGCGGGTGGTGGCGCTGTCGGGCGGGTATACGCGCGAGGAAGGCAACAGGCGCCTGCGGAGAAATCACGGCGTCGTGGCGAGCTTTTCACGGGCGCTGGTCGAGGGGCTGTCGGCCCAGCAATCCGACGCCGAGTTCAACGCGGTGCTCAACACATCCATCCAGAGCATCTTCGACGCTTCCAATACATAGGAGTCAGCTATGCAGCTCGGAATGATCGGACTCGGCCGCATGGGCGCCAACATGGTCCATCGCCTGCTCGCCGGCGGCCATCAGTGCATCGTGTTCGACCGGTCGCCCAAGGCGGTCGAGGAGTTGGTGCGCGGCAAAGCCGTCGGCGCGTCGTCGGTCGTCGACCTTGTGAAGAAGCTCGAGACGCCGCGTGCGGTGTGGTTGATGGTCCCGGCCGCGGCCGTGGACGCGACCATCGAGGAGCTGCTGCCGCATCTCACACCCGGGGATATCGTCATCGACGGCGGCAATTCCTATTACGTCGACGACATCCGGCGCGCCCAGCAGCTCGCCGACAAGCGCGTTCACTACGTGGATGTCGGCACCAGCGGCGGCGTCTGGGGCCGGGAGCGTGGATATTGCCTGATGATCGGCGGCGAGGATGCCGTGGTGAAGCGCCTCGATCCGATCTTTGCCACGCTCGCTCCCGGCGCGGGCGATATCGCGCGCACTCCGGGGCGGGAAGCGGTTGCCGGCACCGCCGAGCGGGGGTATCTGCACTGCGGGCCCAACGGCGGCGGCCACTTCGTCAAGATGGTCCACAACGGGATCGAGTACGGGATCATGGCGGCCTACGCGGAGGGGCTCGGCGTTCTGCGGTCGGCCAACGTGGGCAAGCGCGGTCACGAGGTGGACGCCGAGACCACGCCGCTGCGCGAGCCGAAGCACTACCAGTACGACTTCAATCTGTCTGACGTCACTGAGGTGTGGCGGCGCGGCAGCGTCGTGGCGTCGTGGCTCCTCGACCTGTCGGCCTCCGCGCTGATCAAGGATCCGGCGCTCAAGGCTTTTCAGGGCCGCGTGTCCGATTCGGGAGAGGGGCGATGGACGATCAAGGCGGCCATCGACGAGGCGGTGCCGGTGCCGGTGCTGTCAGCTGCGCTGTACGAGCGGTTCAGCTCGCGCGGCGAGGCCGACTTCGCCGACAAGATGCTGTCCGCCATGCGCTACGAGTTCGGCGGCCATCTCGAAAAGCCCTCGGCGTGACGGGGCTGCCGCGATGAGCACGATGAAGTCCGATGCCTTTGTATTCTTCGGCGCGACGGGCGATCTCGCCCACAAGAAGATCTTTCCGGCGCTCCAGGCGATGGCGAAGCGTGGTCATCTCGACGTGCCCGTCATCGGCGTCGCGAAGTCCGGATGGACGCTGGACCAGTTTCGCGCGCGTGCCCGCGACAGCGTCGAGCAGCACGGCGGGCTCGATGCCCGGGCGTTCGATGTTCTGTGCGGCCTGCTGCGCTACGTCGACGGCGACTACCGAGACCCGGCGACATTCCAGGGCATTCGCCAGAACCTCGGTCCGGCACAGCGTCCTGCGTACTATCTTGCGATTCCGCCCACGATGTTCGAGCTGGTCGTGGAGCAGCTGAGCAAATCCGGCTGCACTCCCGGCGCTCGGGTCATCGTCGAGAAGCCCTTCGGCCGTGACCTCGCGTCGGCGCAGGAGTTGAACCGCACGCTGTTCGGCTGCTTCAAAGAGGACACGATCTTTCGCATCGACCACTACCTCGGCAAGCGGCCGGTCCACCACATGCTGTTCTTCCGCTTCGCCAACGCGATCCTGGAACCGTTCTGGAATCGCAGTCACGTCGAGAGCGTGCAGATCACGATGGCCGAAAACTTCGGCGTGCAGGGACGAGGCGGGTTCTACGACGAGACGGGCGCGGTGCGCGACGTGGTTCAGAATCATCTGTTCCAGGTTTTGAGCAACCTCGCCATGGAACCGCCCGTGAGAACCGACAGCGAGTCGATTCGGGACGAGAAGGTTAAGATCCTCAAGGCGATCCCATCGCTCAGCGCGGACAGCATCGTGCGCGGGCAGTTTCGCGGATATCGGTCGGAGAAGGGCGTGGCGCCCAACTCCACGGTCGAAACGTTCGCCGCCCTGCGATTGTCGATCGATTCCTGGCGCTGGCAGGGCGTGCCGTTCTACATCAGGGCCGGAAAGCATCTGCCCGTCACCTGCACGGAGGTCGTCGTCCGTCTTCGTCAGCCGCCCACGATGTTTCACGGCTTCGACCTCGAGTCGAACTACGTCCGCTTTCGGATCAGTCCCGATATCACGATCGCGATCGGCGCGAACGTCATCGCGCCGGGGGAGGAGACCGTCAGCCAGACCGCTGAAATGGTCGGGACTCAGCTGCCCCGCGCGGACGAGATGGACGCCTACGAGCGCGTGCTCGGCGACGCCATGCACGGCGATGCGACCCTGTTCGCGCGCGAGGACTACGTCGAAGAGGCCTGGCGAATCGTCGACCCCGTGCTGAAGGCGGGCACGCCCGTCTACGAATACGGGCCGGGTACCTGGGGACCGAAGGAGGTCGACACGAGAGTCTCGCCGGCCGGCGGCTGGCAGAACCCGATGGTGAGATCGTGAGGATCGAGGCGCTGGCCGATCCCGAGGCGGTGGCGCGAACGGCGGCGGCATTCACCGCCGGCGAGGCGAGGGCGGCCGTGGCCGCGCACGGACGTTTCATCATGGCCGTCAGCGGGGGCCATACGCCGTGGGTGATGTTGCGGGCGCTGGCCGATCAGCCACTCCCGTGGGCGGACGTGCACATTGTCCAGGTGGACGAGCGAGTGGCGCCGGCGGGACATCCGGACCGCAATCTGACGCACTTGCGGGAAAGCTTGCTTGCGCACTGTCCGCTGCGTCCCGAGCAGGTTCACGCCATGCCCGTGGAGTCGGACGATCTGGAAGCGGCGAGCGAGCAGTACGCGACGACGCTGAAACAGATTGCCGACGCTCCCGTCGTGCTCGACCTCGTGCATCTGGGGCTCGGGCCCGACGGCCACACGGCCTCGCTCGTGCCCGGTGATCCGGTGCTCGACGTGAAGGACGCCGACGTGGCGGTCACGGGCGTGTATCAAGGCCGACGCCGGATGACGTTGACCTATCCCATCCTCAATCGCGCCCGCCGCATCGTCTGGCTGGTGACGGGACGCGAGAAGGCGGAGATGTTGGCGCGTCTGAATGAGAGCGATCGCTCGATTCCGGCCGGCCGAGTTCGTCAACAGGCGGCCGTCGTGCTGGCGGACCAGGAAGCAGCGGCCGCGCTCGGACGTGCCCCATCACGACGCTGACGCGACAACGCGGAGAAGACTCTATGCATGTAGGCATCGCGACCGATCACGGCGGGTTTGGGCTGAAGGAAGATCTGATGGCGCGGCTTCGCGCGGCGGGGCACGACGTCGTCGATTTCGGCGCCGACACGCTGACCCCGGACGACGACTACCCGGATTTCGTCATTCCGCTTGCTCAGGCGGTGGCGGCGAGAACGCTCGAGCGCGGTGTCGCGATCTGCGGGAGCGGTGTAGGGGCCTCGGTCTGTGCGAACAAGATCTCGGGAGTGCGCGCGGGACTGATCCATGACCATTTTTCTGCCGTGCAGGGAGTCGAGGACGATCACATGAACGTCATCTGCATCGGTGGCCGCACCGTGGGACCGAGCGTGGCCTGGGATCTCGTGCAGGCCTTCCTGGCTGCCGAGTTCAGTCAGGCCCCACGACATCTGCGGCGGCTGAGCAAGGTGGCGCGCCTGGAGCTCGAACCAGCGAGGACAAGCCGATGACAGACGCCAATCTCGATCAACTGTCGATCAATACCATCCGAACACTCACGATCGATGCGGTCGAGCGGGCCAAGTCGGGACACCCCGGCGCGGCGATGGCGCTGGCCCCACTCGTCTACACGGTCTGGAACCGCGTCATGCGCTTCGATCCCGAAGACCCGATCTGGCCCAACCGTGATCGGTTCGTGCTCTCCAACGGCCACGCGTCGATGCTGCTCTGGTCGGTGCTCCATCTGACGGGCACGAAGGCGGTGAACGCCGACTACGAGCGATTGGGGCAGCCGTCCGTGTCGCTGGACGACATCCGCCGCTTTCGCCAGCTCGACAGCAAGGCGCCGGGCCACCCGGAATATCACTGGGTGTCGGGGGTGGAAACGACCACGGGACCACTCGGCCAGGGCGCCGCGACGAGCGTCGGGATGGCGATCGCCGAGAAGTGGCTCGCTGACCGCTACAACCGACCGGGCTTCGCGATGTTCGACTACAACATCTACGTCGTGTGCGGTGACGGCTGTCTGATGGAGGGCGTGACGTCCGAAACCGCCTCGCTCGCCGGCCACCTCGGCCTCGACAATCTGTGCTGGATCTACGACAACAACCACATCACGATCGAAGGCCAGACGAGCCTGACCTTCACCGAGGACGTCGCGGCCCGATTCCTCGGGTACGGCTGGAATGTCCTTCGCGTCGGCGACGCCAACGATCTGGAGCGCATCGAGCAGGCGCTCGGCGTCTTCCGGGAAACGAAGGGACGTCCCACGCTCGTCATTCTCGACAGCCATATCGGCTACGGTTCGCCGCACAAGCACGACACGTCCGCCATCCACGGCGAGCCGCTCGGCGCTGAGGAGGTTCGCCTCACCAAGCGCAGCTACGGCTGGCCGGAGGACGCGCAATTCCTGGTTCCCGACGGCGTGCGCGAGCAGTTCGCAGCCGGCATCGGTGCGCGTGGTGCTGAGGCTCGAAGCCGCTGGACCGCGCTGTTCGCGGCGTACAAGGGCAAATATCCGGACCTCGCGACCGAGATCGAGCAGATGCAGCATCGCGATTTGCCGGCGGGGTGGGATCGAGACCTCCCCGTCTTCCCGGCGGATGCGAAGGGCATTGCCGGCCGCGACGCGTCGGGCAAAGTCATCAACGCCCTCGCGCAGAGCATCCCGTGGTTCCTCGGCGGGTCGGCGGACCTCGGGTCGTCGAACAAGACGACGCTGACGTACAAGGGCGCACAAAGCTTCGAAAAGGGGACGCCCGGCGGCAAGATGCTGCATTTCGGAATCCGCGAGCACGGGATGGCGGCGATCGTCAACGGCCTGTCGCTCTCGAAGCTTCGGCCGTTCGGCGCGACGTACGTCATCTTCAGCGACTACGCGCGGCCCGCCATCCGGCTCTCGTCGCTGATGGAGCTGCCGACGATTTGGGTCTTCACACACGATGCGATGGGCGACGGTGAGGACGGGCCCACGCACCAGCCGGTCGAGCATCTCGCGTCGCTGCGCGCCATGCCCGGGCTCGTGACGCTGCGGCCGGGCGATGCCAACGAGGTGGTGGAGGCGTACCGATACATCTTGCAGCTACGCCACCAGCCGGCCGTCCTCGCGCTCTCGCGACAGCCGCTACCGATCCTCGATCGGCGCACCTACGCGCCGGCGAGCGGCGTCGCGCGGGGCGCGTACGTGCTGGCCGATGCTCCAGGCGGCAATCCGGAACTGATCCTCATCGCCTCGGGTAGTGAGCTCAGTCTGGCCGTCGAAGCCCACGGCAAGCTGATCGCCGAAGGCATCCGCGTGCGCGTCGTCTCGATGCCATCGTGGGACATCTTCGAGCACCAGACGCAGGAGTATCGAGACAGCGTGCTGCCGCCCGCCGTGAAGGCGCGCGTGGCGATCGAGCAGGCCTCCACCTTCGGCTGGGAGCGCTACGTCGGTGGCTCGGGCCACGTGATCGGCATGAAGACATTCGGCGCGTCCGCACCGCTGAAGGCGCTTCAGGAGAAATTCGGCTTCGAGCCCGAGCGCGTCGTCGCGTCGGCAAAGGAGCTGCTGGGCAAGAAGTGACCGACCGCAGCCAGGACGGCAGCAGCTCGCCGCTGGGGGCCACGCCGTCGCCGGATGGCGTCAACTTCAGCGTGTTCTCGCGACACGGCACCGGCGTCGAACTGCTGCTGTTCGATGCGGTCGACGACACGCGAGCGGCGCGCGTCGTTCGCCTCGATCCAGCGGTCAACCGCACGTACTACTACTGGCACGTCTTCGTGCCCGAGACTCGACCCGGCCAGCTGTACGCCTATCGGGTGGAGGGTCCGTTCGATCCGGCGAACGGTTTGCGCTTCGATCCGACGAAAGTGCTGCTGGATCCCTACGGCCGTGGCGTCGCGGTTCCCGAGTCGTACGCCCGCGACGCGGCGCGGAGCCCCGGCGACAACACGAAAGCGGCCATGAAGAGCGTCGTCGTGGATTGCTCCGAGTACGACTGGGAGGGCGACGCGCCCCTTCAGCGGCCGTCGTCGCAGACGATCGTCTACGAGATGCACGTGGCAGGCTTCACCCGTCATCCGAGCTCCGGCGTTTCTGAGAAGACCCGTGGCACGTACGCCGGGCTCATCGAAAAGATTCCGTATCTCAAGCGGCTCGGCATCACGGCGGTCGAGCTGCTGCCGGTGTTCCAGTTCGACCCTCAGGACTGTCCCCCGGGGCTGGTGAACTACTGGGGCTATTCGCCCGTGTCGTTCTTCGCGCCCCACCACGGCTACTGCTCACGTCGAGATCCGCTCGGGACCGTCGACGAGTTTCGCGACATGGTCAAGGCCCTGCACCGGGCGGGTATCGAGGTCATTCTCGACGTCGTCTTCAACCACACCGCCGAAGGCGACGATCACGGGCCGACGCTGAGCTTCCGCGGATTGGACAACACGACGTACTACATTCTCGAAGCGGATCGCTCACACTACGCGAACTTCAGCGGCACCGGGAACACGCTCAATGGCAACCATCCGATCGTCCGCCGGATGATCCTCGACTGCCTGCGCTACTGGGTCGAGACGATGCACGTGGACGGCTTTCGGTTCGATCTGGCGTCGGTCCTGGACCGGGACGAATCCGGCAACGTCCTGCCGAAGCCCCCGGTGCTCTGGGATATCGAGTCGTCTCCGGTGCTGGCGGGGACGAAGCTGATCGCCGAGGCGTGGGACGCCGCCGGCCTCTATCAGGTGGGGACATTCGGCGGCGACAGCTGGAAGGAATGGAACGGACGCTTCCGCGACGATGTCCGCAGCTTCTTTCGTGGCGAAAACGGCTCGGTCGACCGCGTGGCCGATCGCCTGATCGGCAGCCCGTCCATCTATGGCCAGAAGGACCGGGAGCCCGAGCAAAGCGTCAACTTTGTGACGTGTCACGACGGCTTCACGCTGAACGATCTCGTCTCCTACGACCGGAAGCACAACGAGGCGAACCACGAAGGCAATCGAGATGGCAGCGACGACAACCGAAGCTGGAACTGTGGAGTGGAAGGCGCGACAGACGATCCCGCCATCGAGAGGCTGCGTACGCGCCAGGTGAAGAATTTCCTGACAGTGACGTTGCTCTCGGTGGGAATGCCCATGCTGCTGATGGGCGACGAGGTGCGGCGCACGCAACGCGGGAACAACAACGCGTACTGTCAGGACAACGAGATCAGCTGGTTCGACTGGACGCTGGTCGACGAACGGGCCGACGTGCACCGATTCGTCAGCATGCTGAATGCTCGCCGGGTCTTACGAGACGTCGAGCACGAGCGCCAGGGGCTGGCCCTGAATCAGATCATCCGGGAAGCCGACATCACCTGGCACGGCGTCCAGCTCTACCAGCCTGACTGGGGCCCGTCTTCGCACAGCCTCGCGTTCACGGCGAAGCTCACGATGCATCGCGTGGCCTTTCACACCATTCTGAACGCGTACTGGGAGCCGCTCGAGTTCCAGCTGCCGTCCATCGCCGACGGCATCCGCGCGCCATGGCGGCGGTGGATCGACACGTTCCTCGATTCCCCGCACGACATCGTGGATTGGGACGCCGCGCCCGTCATCTCCGGCCATCGCTATCACGCCGAGCCACGCTCCGTGGTGGTGTTGTTTCATCTGACCGGGCACGGCGCGTAGGGCGATTACGTCTTACTCGAGCCGTTCGTATTCGGCGCTGCCGGCCCCGTACAGGGGGGCGGCAGGCATCACCCTGAGCACGGTCTTGCCCTGGTCTTCGGAGAGGCTCGCCCTCCCTGTCGTTCGCGACGATCGGTATCGCAGCGTGCCGTCCTGGAGATAGAACTTACCCTCGGTCTCCGCGCCACCAGTGGTCAGGGATCTGTAGCTTCCGTCCGCCGAGACGAACATTGTTGCGCGTTCGTGTCCGTCATCCCTCGTGACCCAGCCTTGCCAAGTCCCGGCGAGCTCCCTGACGTCGACGATCTGCTTCTCTCCGGCGACGCCGTCGAGCGTGGACAGCGCGAACACCGCGGCAAGAAATACAGCAGAATTCATCCTCATCGCCGATCTCCTTCTCCGTACCCAACCCTCCACGGCGTACGAGTATTCATGAGATGCTGACGAGAGCAAAGAAAGGGCCAGCCCAATCCGTTGGCTGGTGGTGGGAGTAACAAATCGGATACCCGACGCATCCTAAGGGCGTGAAGTCCACGAGCCGAAGATCACGCATGAATCCGTTCTCGGGTGCGGGCCGCGCTCATCGCGCCCTGCTCGGCGCGGTCTTCATGACTGCCGTCTTGCTGCTCTCGGCCTGCACCGGCAGCGGCCGGTTCAGCGCTGCGGCAATCTGCCAAAGGTCCGGCGGCGACTACGTCGGGCACACGTGCGAGCACCACTGGACCCCGGCGGAGCTTGCTGCGAAGCAGTGGTGCGAGACGCACGGCGGCGTTTATCTCCAGGGCGACGGCTGCGAATTCGGGTCAGGCGGTCCATGACACCCAAGCGCGTCGAGCGGCGCCGCCGGGCCTGATGCGGGACGCGCAGTGCGAGAGGTGGCCTGGTAGAGATTCAATGACAGAATCGAGATGATGGCGAGTCGTTACGCACCCATAGGGGAATACGGCGTCATCGGCGACCTCCACACGGTCGCTCTCGTTGGCATGGACGGATCCATCGACTTCCTCTGCCTGCCCGACTTCGACTCGCCGTCGGTTTTCGCCGCCCTCGTCGACTCTGAGCGCGGCGGACGCTTCCAGATCGCGCCGCTCCTGGGGAGCGCCGCGCGCAAGCAGCTGTATCTCCCTGATACCAATGTGCTGCTGACACGGTTCCTCGATACCAGCGGCGTCGCGGAGGTATCCGACTTCATGCCCGTGGAAGACGCGGGACAGGCGCACAACCTCGTCCGGCGGGCGAAGACGGTGCGGGGCGAGGTGCGCTTCCAGATGCGTTGCGACCCGCGCTTCGACTACGCGCGCGCCACCCACACCGCCGAGCGCCGGAGCGACACCGAGGTGCTCTTCGTCGGACGGTCGGGTGACGGCGAGTTGGTGCTGCGGCTGCGATCGTCGGTCGCGATGCGCCTCGAGAGCGGCGCGGCCCTGGCCGAGTTCACGCTGAATGCCGACGCCTCGGCGTGGTTCGTTCTCGAGGTCGTGCGCCGGCAGGAGCCGTCGCCTTCGGAGCAGCCCGACTACGAGAGTGACGCCTTCAAGGAGACGGTGAACTTCTGGCGCCGCTGGATTGCGCGCAGCACGTACGGGGGCCGCTGGCGCGAGATGGTGCACCGCTCGGCGCTGACACTGAAGCTGCTCACCTCGCGGCAGCACGGCTCGATCGTCGCCGCGCCGACCTTTGGTCTGCCCGAGACGATCGGGGGCGGCCGCAACTGGGACTATCGCTACACCTGGATCCGCGACTCGTCGTTCACCGTGTATGGGCTGATGCGTCTCGGCTACACGCAGGAGGCGGCCGCCTTCATGCGCTGGGTGATGGCGCGCTACGGTGAGCTCGAGCCTGACGGCTCGCTCCAGATCATGTACGGGCTCGACGGCCGCCACGCGCTGCCCGAGGAAACCCTGCCCCACCTCGAGGGCTACATGGGGTCCAGTCCGGTCCGTGTCGGCAACGCCGCCTTCGACAATCTGCAGCTCGATATCTACGGCGAGCTCATGGACGCGGTCTACCTGTACGACAAGTACGGCTCGGCCATCGGGTATGACGCCTGGACCAACGTCGTGCGGACGATCGAGTGGGTATGCGCAAACTGGCGTCAGCCGGACGAAGGCATCTGGGAGGTGCGCGGGGGGAGGCAGGAGTTCCTCTACTCGCGGGTGCTGTGCTGGGTGGCGATCGACCGCGCCATCCGGCTCGCCACCAAGCGCTCGTTCCCCGCCCCGCTGGCGCGCTGGTACGAGACGCGGGACACGATCTACCAGGACGTCTTCACCCGGTTCTGGGACCCGACGCGGCGCGCGTTTCTCCAGCACGTCGGCGCCACCACGCTCGACGCCGCGGCTCTGCTGATGCCGCTCGTCCGTTTCGTGTCCCCCACCGACCCGCGATGGATATCAACGCTGCGCGCGATCGAGCGTGAGCTGGTGAGCGACTCGCTGGTCTATCGTTATCGCCTCGCCGGCGGATTCTCCGACGGGCTCACGGGGGAGGAAGGCACCTTCTCGATGTGCTCCTTCTGGTACGTCGAATGCCTCTCCCGCATGGGGGACCTGCACAAGGCGCGATTCTTCTTCGAGAAGATGCTCGGGTACGCCAATCACCTGGGATTGTACGGCGAGGAGCTCGGGCCCCAGGCGCAGCACCTCGGCAACTTCCCCCAGGCGTTCACACACCTGGCGCTCATCAGCGCCGCCTTCGATCTTGACCGTCGGCTCTCGGCTGCCGGCCACGCCGAGTGATCATCCTTAGCACCATGACGGCCGCCCGGTAGTCGAGCACCCGCGCGACGCCCCCGCGCCACGGAAACACAGTGATCCGCTCGCTGCCGAGCTGCGGGCGAGATTGTCCGCAAGCACCTGTGCGATGCCGTTCTCGGGCGGCTCGCGGTCAAACATCTGTCGTGTGACGTAACCCGTCTGTCGTGCGTCTCAATCTCAGGATGATGCGACGTTCGGTTCTTACGACGCGCCCCGGCCCCTGCCAAGCAGTTGGCACGTGCTCGGCCGCTGGCATTCGGGCGTTGGCGGCCGTGAGGCGGATCGCACCGGCCCGTCGAAGATCGTCTTCACGCTCAGCCATTTGCCACGCTGGGGACGCCCGCGTCGCGTTCGGTACGGCAGTTGCTCTTCTCACGCCAGCGATCGACCCATGGGCGAATCCAACGACGCGATTCTGGTTCTGAACGCGGGCTCCTCGAGCCTCAAGCTCGCGGTGTTCGGAGAGCGCAGCGGCGAGCTCGCGCTCGAGCTTCGGGGACAGGTCGAAGGCCTGTACACCATGCCGTGCTTCGAAGCGCACGATCCGGCGGGTCGTGTCGTCGCCGAGAAGTCATGGGGCCGAACGGCCCTTGGTCACGATGGCGCGATCGAGTACCTCAGTGAGTTCCTGCGACACCACCTTGCGAATCATCGGTTGGTCGGCGTCGGGCACCGAGTCGTCCATGGAGGACTCGAGTACACGGCTCCCGTGCGGGTGGAGCCGAAGACGCTCGAGGCGCTCGAGCGCCTCATCCCGCTCGCGCCCCTGCATCAGCCGCACAACCTGGCGCCGATCATCGGCCTCTTGAGGCTGGCGCCGGACCTGCCGCAGGTTGCCTGCTTCGACACCTCGTTCCACCGGACCATTCCCGATGTGGCCCAGCGATTCGCGCTGCCGGCGGAGCTTCACGAGGCCGGCGTTCGGCGGTACGGCTTCCATGGCCTCTCCTACAAATACATTGCGGCCGAGCTTCCGCGGGTGGACGCGAGGGCGGCGGCGGGGAAAACGATCGTGCTGCACCTGGGTAACGGCTCGAGCATGTGCGCGATCGACGCGGGACGCAGCGTGGCGACGACGATGGGATTCACCACAACCGACGGGCTGGCGATGGGCACGCGCTGCGGTGCCTTGGATCCGGGCGTGATCTTGTACCTGATGGACGAGCGGAAGATGGACGCGCGGGCCATCGAGCGACTCCTCTATCGCGAGTCCGGACTGCTCGGCGTCTCGGGCATCTCCAGCGACATGCGGACGCTGCTCACGAGCACCGTTGCGTCTGCGCGGCTCGCGGTCGACCTGTACGTGTACCGGATCCGTCGCGAGCTCGGCTCTCTCGCCGCGGCGCTCGGCGGACTCGACGCCATCGTGTTCACCGGAGGAATCGGCGAGAACGCGCCGGTCATTCGTGAGCGTGTGTGTCGGGACGCGGCCTGGCTCGGGATCGAGCTCGCGGAGGCGACGAACGCGAAGGGCGGCCCGCGGATCAGCACGCCCGGCAGCCGGGTGAGCGCGTGGGTCGTTCCGACCAACGAGGAACTCATGATCGCGCGGCACACGCAGCGCGTGCTCGACCGCGCGTGAGGGGAACAATGGGAGCCGATGCACTAACACTCGTCGGAGCACTGGTCGAGGTCGGAAGCATAGACACCGTGTATCGCGACCTGCATCTCGGGCGCGCGCAGAGGTTGTTGAGCCCGGTGATGTCCGTCGACGACTTCCATCGTATCCAGCAGGAACAGGCGATGCTGGCGGAGCTGCCGCTCGCCGTGACACGAGCGTTCGAGAAGGGGGACTGGTCTCTCGTCAAAGAGCTGAGCCAACGCTCGGAGGCGCTCAAGCATGCGGTGACGGACGCGGCCAAACGTCTCGAGATTGCCCGCAGCGTCTACGCCGTCGCCGACGTCAAGCTCGATCCCTTTTGTCGCAGTCTGCAGACGTTCACCCGGGTGGCGACGAGCGAGTTGCCGGGGCTGCGAGCCCGCGTTGTCGATCAGCTCACGACGCTCGAGCAGTCCGATGTGCCGTGGAAGGACTTCTACGCGGCACGGCGGACCGCGTTCACAACGCGCGCGCCGATCGCCCTCGCGCCGGCGCCGGGCGGCGCGCCTGTCAGCACCTCGGCCGACGGCGTTCGGGAAGCCGCCGCGCAGGCGCTCAAGGCCGGTGATATGAAGCGACTGGCCGAACTCGCCGACCTCATGCCGACCCTGACAAGCGGCGAGAGCGGCGCGGGTCAGTCAAAGCAGGCAGCGAAGGCGGCGACGATGCAGACGCCGGAGCAGGTCAGCCGGGAGCTCGTCGCCTCGTGGTCGAGCGATACGCTGGCACACGCCCAGCAGCTGGGGCTGGCCGCGCGCAAGCTCGAATCTCGAGCCGAGCTCGCCTCACTTCGCCAGTACGCCTGGAGTCCTTCCTCGGACGAGTCGCGGCCCAACACGATCAAGCAGGTGACGCTGCCGACCGGATCTCCCGAAGGCCTCCGCGACAGGGTGGAAGTGCTCATGATCCATCCGCTCGCGAACTCGGGCGGGGCGCGGCATCTCCCGGCGCTCGTTGCCGAGGACGTGCTCGTCGAAGACTTCCCGGATCCCAAAGACGGGGAACAGCCACCGCCTTCGCCGTTACTGAAGACGCTCGAGCTTCCGCGTCGCCGCGGGCTGACGCGCGAGATGATCGAGCGCGCCTTGCTCACCCACGGCACGCGCGTGCTCGAAAAGGAGCTCGGCCTGGACCCGCGCGTATTCCGTCTCGTGTGCGTCCCTTCGGACGTTCATTTCCGACTCGGTGAAGCCGAGGGCTGGGGACGACAGCCCTGCTGGACTCACTTCGATGGCTATCTGATCAGGACAGTAGAAGGCCGGCCGCGGTTCCAGGCGCTCGTCGGCGGAGACGTGAGGTACGGCGGTCTGTATGACCTCGTCGGAGTCAGCCGCGACTACGACTCCGACCGCCTGGTCGCGCGGTTCGCGGTCGTGCATCGAGAACGCATGGTCGCATGGTGAGCGCAAACAGTTCGATCGTAGCTGGTGCAACGGAGGAGCTCTCATGGCAGAGATGATGGCAAAGGGACAGCAGACGGCCGCCGACACGAAAACCGCCGCGACATCTGAGCGGCTTTCGAGCGACGAGCTTCGGAAGATGGACGCGTACTGGCGAGCCTGCACGTACCTGGCCGCGGGCATGATTTACCTGCGTGACAATCCGCTGCTGCGGCAGCCGTTGAAGCCGGAGCACATCAAGAAGCGCCTGCTGGGGCACTGGGGGACGAGCCCGGGCCTGAGCTTCATGTACATCCACCTCAATCGCTTGATCAACAAGTACGATCTCGACGCAATCTTTCTCGCCGGCCCCGGCCACGGGGCACCGGGTGTGCTGGCGCCGACCTATCTCGAAGGCACGTACTCCGAGGTCTATCCGACGAAAGCCGAAGACGAAGAGGGGATGCGCGAGTTCTTCAAGGAGTTCTCGTTCCCCGGCGGAATCGGCAGCCACTGCACGCCCGAGACGCCTGGCTCCATCCACGAAGGCGGAGAGCTCGGTTACAGCATCTCGCACGCGTTCGGCGCCGCCTTCGACAATCCCGGCCTGCTGGTCGCGGTGGCGGTGGGCGATGGCGAATCGGAGACGGGACCGCTCGCGACGTCGTGGCACTCCAACAAGTTCCTGAATCCCATCCGCGATGGCGCCGTCCTGCCGATCCTGCATCTCAACGGCTACAAGATCAACAACCCAACGCTACTCTCGCGAATTTCCCACGAGGAGCTGCGCGACCTGTTCAAGGGCTACGGATGGACGCCCTATTTCGTCGAGGGCGACGAGCCCGCGCCGATGCACCAGCGGATGGCCGCCGTGCTGGAGGACTGCGTGCTGGAAATTCGCCGGATCCAGCAGGAGGCGCGGACCAGCGGCACAGCGCGGCGCGCCCACTGGCCGATGATCGTGCTGCGCAGCCCGAAGGGCTGGACGGGCCCGAAGGAGGTGGATGGTCACAAGGTGGAGGGCTTCTGGCGCGCCCACCAGGTGCCGCTCGCGAGCGTGCTCGAGAATCCGGCCCACCTGACGCAGCTCGAAGGCTGGCTACGCAGCTACCGGCCCGATGAGTTGTTCGACGACAAGGGCCGGCTGATCCCCGAGCTGAAGGCGCTGGCGCCGAAGGGAACGCGGCGCATGAGCGCGAACCCGCGTGCCAATGGCGGGCTGGTGCGCAAAGAGCTGCGCATGCCGGATTTCCGCGCCTACGCCGTCCACGTCGACAAGCCCGGGAAGGAGAGCGCCGAGAACACGCGGCCGCTGGGTCGCTTCCTGCGCGACATCACGCGCCAGAACACGACCAACTTCCGCGTCTTCGGTCCCGACGAAACCACCTCGAACAAGCTCGATGCGGTCTACGAAGCGAGCAAGAAGGTGTGGCTCGCCGACTACCTGCCTGAGGACGCCGACGGCGGCGAGCTGGCGCCGGACGGCCGCGTGATGGAGATGCTCTCGGAGCACACGCTCGAGGGCTTCTACGAGGGCTATCTGCTCAGCGGCCGCCACGGCTTCTTCTCGACGTACGAGGCGTTCGCGCACGTCATCGACTCGATGTTCAACCAGCACGCGAAGTGGCTGGCGATCTCGCGCGGGCTGTCCTGGCGTGCTCCGGTGTCGTCGCTCAATCTGCTGATCACCTCGACGGTGTGGCGCCAGGACCACAACGGCTTCACCCACCAGGATCCCGGCTTTATCGATCTGGTGCTCAACAAGAGCCCGAACGTGTGTCGCGTCTACATGCCGCCCGACGCGAATTGTCTGCTCAGCGTGGCGAATCACTGCCTGCGGAGCACGAACTACATCAACGTGATCGTGTCGGACAAGCAGAAGCACCTGCAGTACCTGACCATGGATCAGGCGATCGAGCACTGCACCAAGGGCCTCAGCATCTGGTCGCAGGCGAGCAACGATCAGGGCTCGGAGCCGGACGTGGTCATGGCGAGCGCCGGCGACATCCCGACGAAGGAGGCGCTCGCGGCGGTCGTGATGCTGCGCGAGAGCTTCCCCGATCTCAAGATTCGCTTCATCAATGTCGTCGACCTGTTGAAGCTCACGCCGGAGACCGAGCACCCGCACGGCCTGTCGGACCGGGACTTCGACAGCCTGTTCACCGTCGACAAGCCGATCATCTTCAACTTCCACGGCTATCCGTGGCTGATCCATCGGCTGACCTACCGCCGTACCAATCACCGAAACCTGCACGTGCGCGGCTACAAAGAGAAGGGCAACATCAACACGCCTCTCGATCTGGCCATTCAGAACCAGATCGACCGCTTCAGCCTGGCCATCGACGTCATCGACCGGGTGCCGAGCCTGCGGGTCGCGGGCGCTCACATCAAAGAGAAGCTTCGCAACATGCAGATCGACTGCCAGAACTACGCCTACGAGTTCGGTGTGGACAAGCCCGAGGTCGATCAGTGGACGTGGCCATAAGGCGACATTCTGGTGATCCTCGGCTGGGCGGCCGCCGCCCACGCCGAGGACACCGCGCCCGCAGCCGCCGAGTGGCGCCGCTCGGCGGCAAGACCTCACTTGAAGCGTCGCTTGTCGATCTTCAGCGCCTTGATCTTGGACTCAAGGGTGGATGACGGGACGCCGAGCCGAGCGGCCGCGCCGAACGGGCCGGACACTCGCCCCTTGCTTTCCGCGAGCGCCGCCTCGATGGCGTCCTTCTCCTGCGTCGCGAGTGTGCTCGTTGGTGTGAGGGCGACCGTCGGCGGCGTAGGGGTCCGTCGGCCGCGCCCGGTGCCTGGTGCCGATCCTACGACCGATCGTCGGGGACGGTCCGCCGGTGTTGGTTGACGATCTTGTCCGTGGCGGCTGTCGAGGTCGCGAGCGCCGCCTGCGCCGGCAGCGCGAATTGAAACGTCATCCCTGGGCCATCATTCCGTACGGCCCAGAGCCTGCCGCCGTGATTCTCGATGATCGAGCGTGCGATCGCCAGCCCCATGCCAATTCCCTGCGGCTTGGTGGTGTAGAACGCATCGAAGATCTTCTTCAGGCTCTCCGGCTCGAGCCCGATGCCGAAGTCTTGCAGAGCGACGAGCACGTGGCCCAATTCGAATCGACGCGAACGGACCAGTAGTTCTCGCGG
>Ga0209382_10001261_pt1 | contig 40278 bp, 29 predicted proteins | sample SoiMetdeltSBSDD5_FD_187599 | JGI IMG/M metagenome (GOLD analysis project Ga0209382, IMG submission 187599) | Bulk soil microbial communities from a Populus tree surrounding site in Tennessee, USA - Soil MetaG P. deltoides SBSDD5 (SPAdes) (version 2) | ecosystem: Environmental > Terrestrial >... | reverse complement strand
GCCGCCTCCAGCGAGGAGCCGATCCGCTTGTTGGCGCGCTCGATCTCCAGCGCACCCGTCACGACCCGGCGCACCTTCTTGATCGCCTCCCAGTCCTCCGCGAGCGCGTCGTTGCGCCACGAGGCGGGCACCTCGGGGAACACCTCGAGATGCACCGAGCCGTCCTCGGAAGGATAGCGCGCAAGCCACGCCTCCTCCGCGGTGAAGCACAGGAGCGGGGCCAGCCACAACGCGGTATGGCGGAAGACCTGCTCGATCGTCTCCAGGGCCGCCCTTCGCTTGGCGCTGGAATAGGGCTCGCAGTAGAGCGCATCCTTGCGGATGTCGAAGTAGAAGGCAGAGAGGTCCGTGTTCATGAAGTGGGAGAGAACCGCAACGACGCGCTTGTAGTCGTACTCGGCGTAGGCCTTGCGCACGACCTCGTCGAGCTCGGTGAGACGGTGCAGCATGACCTGCTCCAGCTCGGGCATGGCGGCGGGGCTGAGCTGCTGGCGCCCTTCGTAGTGCGCCAGCGTGCCCAGCATCCAGCGCAGGGTGTTCCTGAGCTTGCGGTAGGATTCGCCGGTGCCCTGCAGGATCGAGCGGCCGAAGCGGATGTCGTTGGCGTAGTCGGCCGAGGCGACCCACAGGCGCAGGATGTCGGCGCCGCTGGTCTTCATCAGCTCCTGCGGCGAGAGCGTGTTGCCGCGCGATTTCGACATCTTCTCCTCGCCCTTCTCGTCGAGGATGAAGCCGTGCGTCAGCACCACGTCGAAGGGTGCGCGCGAGCGCGTGCCGCAGCTTTCGAGCAGCGACGACTGGAACCAGCCGCGGTGCTGGTCGGAGCCTTCCAGGTACATGACGCGGTCGGTGCCGCCGTCGCGCTGGCGCACGACGCCGGCGAGCTGTGGGAACGCCTCCGGGTCCTCGAGGGTGAAGGCGTGCGTGGAGCCAGAGTCGAACCAGACGTCGAGGATGTCGGTCACCTGCTCCCAGTCGGCGGGGTTGCCGACCAGGCCCCCGAGAAACCGCTCCTGCGCGCCGGCCTCGAACCAGGCGTCCGCGCCCTTCTCCGCGATCGCCGCGCGGACGCGCGCCATCAGGTCGTCCGACCTGGCGAAGCCGGCCGACGGGACGACCTCGCCCGTCTCCTTGTGCTGGAACACGGTGATGGGCACGCCCCATGCCCGCTGGCGCGAGATCACCCAGTCGGGCCGCGCCTCGATCATGCCGCGCAGGCGGTTCTGGCCCGAGGCCGGTACGAACTCGGTCTCGGCGATCGCCTGCAGCGCGATTTCACGCAGCGTCTGGTTGCCTCGCGCACGACCGGATTCCCTCTCCCCGCTTGCGGGGAGAGGGCTAGGGTGAGGGGCAGCCCCAGACTCCAACGTTGGAGATTGCCGCTGCCCCTCACCCCGACCCTCTCCCCGCGCTGATGCAGCGCGAGGCAAGGTCGGCGTAGCGCGGGGAGAGGGGGTACCCAGCGGCTTGTCCATGGCGATGAACCACTGCGGGGTGTTGCGGAAGATGACGGGCTTCTTGGAGCGCCAGGAGTGCGGGTACTGGTGCTTCAGGCGTCCGCGCGCGATCAGCGCGCCGGCCTCGATCAGGGCGGCGATGACGGCGTCGTTGGCGTCGCCCTTGTTGCCCTGGTCGTCGATGACACGGTTGCCCGCGAAGCCCGGCACCTCCTTGGTGAAGCGGCCGTCGCCGTCCACCGTGAACGGGATGTTGGTGTCGATGCCGCGCTGTCGCAGCCTGGCGGCGCTCTCCATCCAGATCTCGAAGTCCTCGCGCCCGTGCCCCGGCGCGGTGTGTACGAATCCGGTGCCGTCCTCGTCGGTGACATGATCGCCGTCGAGCAAGGGCACCTTGAAGTCGTAGCCGAGGCTCCTCAGCGGATGGGCGCACTCCATCCTGGAGAGCTTGGCGCCGTCGATCACGTCGTCGCGACGCTCCCAGGCCTCCACCTTGGCCGCCTTCATCACGGCATCGGCGAGCTTCGCTGCGAGGATGAACTTGTCGCCCGGCCTGGCCCAGTTGCCCTCGGGCGCCGCCGTCACCTCGTAGAGACCGTACTCGATGCGCGAGGAGAAGGAGAGCGCACGGTTGCCCGGCAATGTCCAGGGCGTCGTGGTCCAGATCACCACCGAGGTGCCCTCGGGCACGAAGCCCTTGGGGAAGGTCACCGGAAATTTCACCCACACGGTGTCGCTGGTGTAGTCGTGATACTCGACCTCGGCCTCGGCGAGCGCGGTCTTCTCCACCACGCTCCACATCACCGGCTTGGAGCCGCGGTAGAGCGCGCCGTTCATGGCGAACTTCATGAGCTCGGCTGCGATGGTGCCCTCGGCCTTGTAGGCCATGGTCGAGTAGTAGTGCTCCCAGTCGCCCTCGACGCCGAGACGCTTGAACTCCTCGCGCTGCACCCCGATCCAGTGCTCGGCGAACTCGCGGCATTGCCTGCGGAACTCCACCACGGGCACGCTGTCCTTGTCCTTGCCCTTGGCGCGGTACTCCTCCTCGATCTTCCACTCGATCGGCAGCCCGTGGCAGTCCCAGCCCGGCACGTAGTTGGAGTCGAAGCCCAGCATCTGCTGGCTGCGGGTCACCATGTCCTTCAGGATCTTGTTGAGCGCGGTGCCGATGTGGATGTGGCCGTTGGCGTAGGGCGGCCCGTCGTGGAGGATGAACTTGGGCCGGCCCTTGGCGGCCTCGCGCTGGCGCGCATAGAGGCCGAGCCTCGCCCAGCGCTCGAGCAGCCTGGGCTCGAGCTCGGGCAGGCCGGCCTTCATCGGGAAGGCCGTCTTGGGCAGGAACAGGGTCGCGCTCCAATCGCGCGAGGCGGACTTGGTGGAGGTCATGGGAATGCCGTGTGCAAAAAGCTGAGCGTAGCGAACTTGCGACGGAGGGGACTGCCCCGGGCGCTCCACGGATCTAGTCCGGGGCGACCGGGCGTGTAATTCGCGCCAGCTGTGGCTTCAACCGTGACATGGAGGCCCTTGTAGCCGCCCCGCCCGCCGCGGGCAACCTTCCGGCGCGGCACCGGCCCCGAAATGCACCGCCCCGTGTCGGATTGCATACAAACACGGCCACGTCCGCCCGCCGGCTCAGCGACCCTGCATGGGATCGGCCGGAGCGGTCGCAAGGATCGCCTGGGCCTCGGCGCAGTCCCTGGCGATCTGCTCCTTGAGGGCCTCGATCGACGAGAATTTGGCGTCGGGGCGCACGTAGGCGATGAACTCCACGGCGATGTGCTGTCCGTAGAGATCGCCGTCGAAATCGAACAGGAACACCTCGAGCATCGGCGCGCCGTCGTCGAAGGTCGGACGCGTGCCGAGATAGGCGGCACCCGAGCAGACCTTCTCCTCGATATGCACGCGCACCGCGTAGATGCCGTACGCGAGCTGGATGCCGGGGGAGAGCGCGATGTTGGCGGTGGGAAAGCCCAGGCCCGTCCCGCGCTTGAAGCCGCCGATCACCTTTCCCTCGACCCGCCACCAGTGCCCGAGCACGCGGGCCGCGCTCGCAACGTCACCCTCGGCCAGCGCGGCGCGGACGGCGCCGGAGGAGAACACCTCGCCCGCGTCGGCGACCTGCGCCACCACCGTGACGCCGAAGCCGTGCGCCTCGCCCGCGCGCCGCATGGTCTCCGGGTTGCCCCTGCGCCCTTTGCCGAAGTGGAAATCGTAGCCGACCACGACGTGCCGGGCTGCCAGCGCGCGCACGACCACCTGCTCGATGAAGTCCTCGGCGGAAAGGCCGGCGAGCGCCGCACCGAAGCCGAGGACGACGGCGAGATCGAGCCCGAAGTGCTCCAGAAGCTCGAGCTTGCGCGCCCGCGGCGTCAGGCGGAAATGCGACCTGTCCGGCTGGAAGAACTCGCGCGGGTGCGGCTCGAACAGGATCACGCCGGCCGGCGCCCCGAGCCTCGCGGCCTCCTCCCTGGCGGCGCGCAGGAGGGCCTGATGGCCACGGTGCACGCCGTCGAAGTTGCCGATCGCCAGCACGGCGCCTCTGGCGGCCGGCGGCACGCTGTCGATTCCGTCGAGAACGATCATGTGTGGCGCAAGCTTTGTTGCGACTGCCCCGAACGCGGTGCAGCCGATCGAGCGGACCGGCCTCCGGTTCAGCTTCGGTTGCGGAGAGTGCCCGCCCTTGTGGCCCGTGTCACGGGGGACGCTGGGTGACGCGTCACTCTGTCAGAGGTGGCCCGTCATCCGGGACGGACCCTGGATCAAGTCCGGGGGAGCGGAACACGAGCGGCGCTCCGATCCGGGACCTCGTGAGGCGAGACCCGTTCGACGAGGTCCCCGATAGCCTCGCCTGCGGCTCGGCTTCGGGGATGACGGGTGCGGTGAACGCGGGTGGTCAGCAGGCGCTGGCGAACTCGAGGTCGCTCGCCGCCTCCTTGACGCGCAGCGCGACCTCGTTGCGGAAATACTCCTCGATGGCCGTCGCCAGCGAGCTCGACACCCGGTCGCGCCACTGGTCGGATCTCAGCTGCTGGGCGTCCTCCTCGTTGGTGAGGTAGCCCAGCTCCAGGAGGATGGCCGGTACCTTGGCGGTCTTCAGCACGTTGAAAGCGGCGTTGCGGTCAGGGTTGTCCATCAGGTTGGTGCTGGAGCCCATGAAGCCGATGATCGAGCGGGCGAGCACGCTGGTGCGTGCCTTGGTGAGCTCGATATCGCGGTGTGCCAGGTCGGCGAGAATATTGCGCACGGTGCCGTCCTCGGCGACATCCTTGCCCGTCTTGAGCGGCGCCGTCTCCTTGCCCGACAGCACACGGTCGGCGGACTCGCGCTCCGCCGACCGGCGCAGGGCATCGGCCACGTGCGGGCGCAGCGAGTAGATCGTGGCGCCGCGGGCGGAGGCGCGCGCAGCGTAATCGGCGTGAATGGCGATGAACAGCGCCGCGCGATGCCGCTCCGCGAACAGGCGCCGTTCATCGAGCGGGATGAACACGTCGGTCTCGCGCGTCATGAGCACCCGGTAGCGGCCGGTGGCGTCGAGCTTCTCGCGGAACTTCAAGCTGAAGGAGAGCACCACGTTCTTCTCGACGGTGCCCCACTTCTTGGCGCCCGAATCCTCCCCGCCGTGGCCCGGATCGATGACGATGACGGGCTTGCACGAGGCTGCCGCGCGCTTGTTGCGCGGGACCGCCGGCTTGGGCACAGGCGGCTGCAGGCCGGCGGCGCCGAGCCCGCGCGCGCCCGCCCGCACCTCGGCGGCGACCGCCGTCTCGGACGCGGCCACAATATCGAGCACGAGGTTGTCGGACTTCCCGTCCGGCGCCTTCTCGATCGCCGACTTTTCGATGACGACCGGGCCCGTCACATCGATCACGATGCGCATCCGGCCCGGAGCCGAGAACCCGTGCTGGAAGGACTTGACGACACCTACGGGCCTATCCCCGGGCGGGCTCGGCAGCTCCAGCTTGACGGAGGGAAGGTCGATCAGCACCCGGTTCGGATTCGTGAGGGCCGAGACCTTGAATTCGACGGGACGCTCGACACCGACGATGAAGCGGGTGCGCGCGGTCTCGGCCGCGGGCGGCTTTTTGTCGTCGGGCTGCTTCTCGGCTGGCTTCGCAGTACGCACGGGCCGTTGGGCAGAACCTTGTTGCGCGGACGCCGCCACCACCGTCGCAAAGGCAGCCAAGGTTGCAGCCAAAACCGCTATCCAGCTCGCGCCGGAACGCGATCGCCTGCCAGTACCCATGCCTTGGACCCCCGTCTAACGCGTCACGAATGGCGGGACACCTGTCGCAATATCCGCGGAACATGGCATTTTCCGGTCATCGTCAACGCGCGATTCATGCCCCCTCAGTGTTAAATATCTGCTAACGGCTGGAAGGCCCAGCCGAGCGTTGCGGCTGTGGAAAAGGGCCTTGGCCCTGCAAAAGCCTTGTCCCCCCGCGGGGGTGGGCGCCTTCTCCTCCGGCCTCGTCGCCAAAAACGGCAGGACAGCCTCACCCCGGGGCTCGCCTCGCATTCGACGAGAGCCTCGAGCATTGCAGGGCGAGGGTCCGGCCCCGTTGCGGCGCTCGGGCGCGGATCGCCGGGCTCACACGGTCCGGACCACCTGGCTCGCGGCCGCGAGCGAAGCAGCTCGCTGCTGGTCGGCCTGGGCGAGGTCGGACCTGCCCGCGCGCTCGTAGGCCACGGCGCGGTTCTGATAGGCCTCGACGAAGCCGGTCTGCCCGTCGATGGCCGACGTGTAGTCCTTGATCGCGGCGGCCGCATCGCCGTTCGCCAGAAAGACGTTGGCGCGCAGGAAGTAGGCGACCGGCGCCTTGCTGCTCTTGATCGCGCGCGTGTAGTCGTCGATGGCGCGGGCCGCCAGGCCCTTGGCCTCGAACGCGGTGCCGCGCGCCGCCAGGGCGACGGCATGCCTGGCATCGACGTTGATGACCTTGGAGTAGTCGGCGATGGCCCGGTCGATCTCGCCGCGCGCCTTGTAGGCGTCACCCCGCAGCATCAGAGCGTCGACGAACTTGGGATTGCGGGCGAGCGCCTTGTCGTACTCGGCGATGGCGGCGTCGAGGTTGCCCGTCTGGTGATGGGCGAGGCCGGCTTCGGCGAACGGCACCGCCAGCTTCTGCCGGCCCTCCCGGCGGAAGGCGAAGAGGATGGAGACGCCGATCCCCGCCGCGACGATCCAGAGCAGGTGGCCGAAGGCATAGTCGATCAGCGAGATGCTGTAGGGTGGCAGCGGAGCCGGCAGCAGCTTCTGCTCCTGCAGGCTGGCAATCATGGCTGCATCGAGCGTGTAGTAACGGTGCGAGTTTCCCATCACGCCGAGGACGTAGCCGTCGTCGGTCATGCGGTAGGGCATGATGAAGAGGTGATGCGAGTACTTGTAGGCCAGGTAGAGCGACTCGCCGCTCCTGGTCTTGATCTCTGTATCCTGGATCTTCTCCAGATATTCCACGGTCCCGAACCTCCACGATGCGGCCTGTGCCGGCGGCGCCAGCGCGGCACCGGCGCAGACAAGAGCAGCCAGGACGGCCGCGATCCGGACCGCCCGGGAACAGCGAGCCGAACGGGTGAAGGCGCGCATCGGAAAATCCCCCTTTTCCTTGCGGGACAACACTTCAGCCTAAGCCGCTGGTGGGTCCGGCACAACCGGCGCGGCGACACACCCGTCCGCGGAAAAAATGCACCGCCGACTGGGGTGTCCAACCGCCGGATCGGACATCGTGGCTCCGATTCGTCGAGAAACGATGTCAGACCCCGAGGGTCCGACATATTATGGCGCGAGCAGCCGGGCGTAGCCCTGCTCCATCGACTCGGCGAGGACGCGCCGGTAGTCCCCCGCGCGGCCGGCCGGGATCTCGCCCATGAGGGCGCCTTTGAACTCGTCGCGCTTGACATAGACGAGAGGCGCGCTGACCGGGACGAACGCAGCGCGCTGCTTGTGCAGGGTGGTGATGAGGCCGTGCATCTGCTCGGTGGGGCCGAGCTGCGAGACCATCACCATGCGCATGGCGCCCTTGGTCAGCGACACGAGGTGGATGTACATGGACGAAGTCGGAATGTAGAGCCGGCCGCGGTGCATGTAGGGCTTGTCGGGCCGGTCGCGCTCCTGGAACAGGAGGCTCGGCCACTCGTCGTCCCAGGTGATGTCCGTGCGGTAGGCCATGACGCCGCCGGGTACCGAGAACGAGGGCCGCAGCGTGAGATAGCTGCCGATGTAGTGGTCGACGCCGGCGCGCGTGTAGGCGCCCATGTAGGCCGGGGCCGCCCGGCCCACGGTGGGCGCGGCGGTCTCGGGGGCGTCGCGGCCCTCGCCCGCCCACGCACCCTTGACGCGCGCGAAATCGAGGCCCAGCACCATGCACACGTCGAACAGGGTCTGATCGCGCACGCTGCGCCCGGACAACAGGTTCTGGATGGTCTTCTCGTGGATGTCGGCCGCGTCGGCAAGCTCGGCCTGCGTCATCTTCTTCTCGATCATCGCGGTCTTGATGAGCGAGAGGGCCAGGGAATGCTTGCTGTCCGAAGGCTTGCTGTCCGTGCGCATGGCGCGCTGCTTCACCGCAATGGGGCCCGACACCGAAGGAGCTGGAGCGTAGCCGAAAGCATGCGCCCGCGGGAGGGGGAACGGAGGCAGACCCCTCGCTTCCGTCGCTGGGAACGGAGTCGAGCCCTCGCCTCCGCCTCCCGGAGTTGGTCTCGAGGTCCTCGCGAGGCCTGTGACCCCGCGACTTGCGAACGGTCTGCCCGATCACCACGGAACCAACCGCGCATTTGGGACGTTTGGGGGTATGCTGGTGATGAGCCCCGGCCGGGGGCCAGAATTGGCGAAGGGGGCTCGGTTGCATACCATAATCGCCGATCGGGACGGTGAGCTGCGCGCGGTGCTCGAGGCTCTGCTGCGGGCGTGGAAGGCCGGCGAAAGTCCGGTGGGACTGCCTGCGGATTGGACCGGACTGGCCAGGGAGATCGCCGCCCTCGTCAACGCACTGGCCGCGCCGCGGGCGGCCGCGAGGACCGGTCTGCGCGCGCCCTTGCGCACGCGGCGACGGGCAGGCGCCGAACAGCGTGCGGCGGCGCGCTTGAGCGCCGAACAGGGCGCGGCGATCCTCGAGGCCTTCCATCGGGCACGCACGGGCGATGCCCCGATCCGGCTGCCGGCGGGCTGGTCCGGGCTCGCGGGGCGGATCGCGGAAGCCTTCAACGACATGATCGACGCGAACGAGCGCAGGAGCCGCGAGGTGGAGGAGGCGCGTCTGGCGCTCGGGGACACGGCGGCCGAGCTCGAGCGCAGAGCGAGAGGCAAGTCCGAGCTGCTGACCAACATGAGCCACGAGATTCGCACTCCGCTCAACAGCCTCTTGATCCTGTCCGGCCAGCTCGCCCGCAACCCGGAGGGCAACCTCACGGAGCGCCAGGTTCTGTTCGCCGAGACCATCCACGCCTCGGGCACCGACCTGCTCGACCTCATCGATGGCATCCTCGACCTGGCGAAGATCGAGTCGGGCACCGTATTGACCGAATTTGCCGAGGTGCGCCTCGGAGAGTTGTGCCGCTACCTGGAGCGCACCTTCCGCCCGATCGCGCAAGCCGCAAGCATCGATTTCCTGGTCGGCATCGACCCGCGGCTGCCGGCCGCGATCGTCACCGACGCCAGGCGGCTGCAGCAGATCCTCGTGAACCTGCTGTCGAACGCCTTCAAGTTCACCGAGGCCGGGCAGGTCACGCTCACCCTGGAACCCGCGGAGGCCGGCTGGAGTGCACACAACGCAGGCCTCCGCGCCGCAGCCAGCGTCATCGCTCTGCGGGTCACCGATACCGGCATCGGCATCGCCGGCGACAAGCACGAGATCATCTTCGAGGCTTTCCATCAGGCCGACGTCAGCATAGGCAGCAGGTATGCCGGCACTGGTCTGGGCCTCGCCATCGCGCGGGGGCTCTCCGAGCTTCTCGGCGGCGAGATCGGGCTCGTCAGCAGCCCCGGGCGCGGCTCGAGCTTTACGCTCTACCTGCCTGTGGACTGCACACTGCCGCCGCCTGCCCTCGGGCCTGCGCGAGCCCGAGAACTCGAGATCGAGGCGGGGGCGGCGTTCGTCCGGATGCGCGCTGCGGCGGAGCCGTCGAAGCCGGCCGACGCACGGGACTTGCTGGAGACGGTGCGCTCCTGGCTGCAGCGCGAGGGTCGATAGCCGCATGACGATGATGCCACACGTCGACCGCGCCGACATCCTGATCGTCGACGATCTGCACGAGAAGCACCTCACCTACCACGTCGTCCTGGAGGACCTCGGGCAGAACATCGTCTCGGTGACATCGGGCGAGGAGGCGCTGAAGCTCCTCCTCGAGCGCGAGTTCGCCGTCATCCTGCTCGACGTCAACATGCCCGGGATGTCCGGCCTCGAGACCGCCGCCGCGATCCGCGCCCGCAGGCGAACCCGGCATACGCCGATCATCTTCGTCACCGCGTTCGCTGACGACGTGCAGACCGCCGAAGGCTATGCGCTGGGGGCGGTAGACTACATCCTCATCCCGATCGTGCCGGAGATCCTGCGCGCCAAGGTCAAGGTGTTCGTCGAGCTCTATCGCATGCGCGCCGAGCTTGCGTGCTCGCATGCCCTGCTGGAGCGGCGCGTCGCCGACCGGACGGCGGAGCTGGAGCAGACCGCGGAGCAGCTGCGCGCCGAGGTGCGCGAGCGCCGGCAGGCGGAGGAGCGCCTCGTGATCCTGGTGCAGGAGCTGACGCACCGGGTCAAGAACCTCCTCTCGGTGTTCCAATCCATCACCTCGCGCACCCTGACGGGCGGGCGCTCGCTCGAGGAGGCGCACGAGGTCCTGATGGGGCGCCTGCAGTCCCTGGGCCACGCGCACGAGCTCCTGACCGAGGCGAGCTGGCAGGGCGCGGAGCTGCGCGATGTGGTGAAGGCGGAGATTGCCGGCTTCTCCGAGCGCGTGCGGATCTCGGGCCCGCCCGTCGCGCTGGGGCCCTCGGGCGTGCAGACGTTCGCGCTCATCGTGCACGAGCTGTGCACCAACGCCGCCAAGTACGGCGCGCTCTCCAATGCAACGGGCGAGGTCGTCGCCGAGTGGACGCTGGGCGGCGGCGGCGCCGATCGATACATGGAATTCTCCTGGCAGGAGCGCGGCGGTCCGCCGGTGGGGCCCGCCTCCTACCGCGGGTTCGGCCTGTCGCTCATCGGGGCGATGGCGACGAACCCGTCAGCGGCGCCCGTGATCGCCTTCGAGCCTGGCGGTTTCTCCTGCAGGTTCAGGGTGCCGCTCAACACCATCAGACCGAACCGGTACGACCGCATCTCGGCCCTGCTGGCCCCGGACGTTACCGGCGCCAACGCCGTCGCCGAGTAGCCCAGAATCCTGGAGCCACAAACGCGGAGGTTGCGACGCCGAACCCCTGCTTCGAGCAGGCGGGCTCGGGGTGGGAGAACCGCGACGCGGCCTACCCGGCGGCGCGGTCGATGGCGATGGTACCGGTGAGCCGCGCCAGCGCGCCGACGATCTCGGCTGCCGGTGCCTGCTTCACGAGGATGGGATCTCCGCAGGCCGAGAGCACCTCCTCAGGAGGATACGCGGCGTGGAACAGGATGCGCACGCCGTCCTCGCGCAACCATCGTGTCACGGCGCGGTGCGCGTAGCGCTCGGGGCGCCAGTCGACAACGGCGGCGGAGAAATCGAACTGCGCCAGACGCGACAGCGCCTCCTCGGCCCCGTGCGCCACCAGCACCTCGGCACCGGCCCGCTCCAGGATGGCCATCATGCGGTCGGCCATGGAGGGATCCTCCTCGACCACCAGCACGGTCTCACCGTCCAGGCGCTGGGGCGCCGCGGCGCTGCGCTCCTCCGGCACCAGACGAGCGACCACGTCGGCCAGCGCGTGCGCCGCGCCGAGGCCACCAGCCCCGCGGCCCGAGGCGGCTTGCGCCTGCCGGAGGCGATCGAGGAGCTCGCGCTGCGTGACGATGCCCTTTTCGATCAGCACGTCCACGAGCAGGGCGCAGACACCCATCTGCCCGTCCGACATCCTGGCTGGCTGGTCGTTCATCCTTGCCCCCGCCTCTCTGGAGACGCCCTCTCTGGAAGAGGCGCGCCCATCCGGATTCCCCGCTGCGATCCGGATGGGCACATCAACCCCCGCCGCCCCGGTTATAGAACGATAGCGCATGCGGGATAGCGGGTATCGTTCACAAGTTTGGTTGTGGAAAGGTCAGCACGGACGATCAACGCGTTAGCGGGCCAGAGCTGTGGACAATCGGCGCCGGCGCCTCTGTCGTGCACGGAAGGGATGACGCGTGGCAAGTTGGACACATCGCGATTCGACTCGATACGGCATGCCATCCCGCCGCAGCAGCCCAACGAGGCTCCGAAAACGAAGGAGAGGCGCAGAGCGCGTGCCCGGCACCTCCCTGGCGGCTCGGCAGTCTCGGGACGGGCGGGCGCTCGGGTGCCGCCACCCTCCTACTTGGTGGCGCTCGCCTGCTTGGCGCTCGTGTTGGCGCAATTGCCGTTGCCGAGGCGATAGTCGCGGTGCACCTGCTCGATCAGCGGGGAGTACACGTCCTTCTTCTCGGCGTCCGGAAAGGTTACGGTCCAGCTGTTGATGTTCTTGCCCCCGCACACGAAGTTGACGCGCTGATAGAAGGCGGTGACGCCGTCGCTCTTGACGCCCGATACCACGAACCAGGTGTCGCGCACCGGCGCGTAGGTGACCTTGGCGCCCGGATAGCCTTCGTTGAGCAGGTAGGTGCGGTAGTCCGCGAGGCTCCTGCCGTCGAAGTTGGCGAGCGTGCCGACCAGCATGCGTGCCTTGCCGTCCCTGGAGACGAACTGCAGCCCATCCGGCGTGGCCGGGGGGAAGGCGATGAGCCGGGCCGAGGGATAGGCCAGGGTGAAGCCGTGGCGGTCGTTCTTGTAGGTGACAAGCCCGCCGCTGTCCTGGGCCGTAACCGGGGCCGTGGCCGCGACGGTGGCGAGGCCGGCGGCCCCCAGGAGAAGGCCGGCAATCAGCGCCGGCCGGGCAAATGCGCGCGTCATGGCGGAAACCTCGCGTTGCTCGAAGGGTGGTCCAAGTGCCAGTGCCCGCGACTACGCAACCCGGCGTCGCTGCGGATCAGGGGCAGCGAACACGAATTCGCGAGATGCCTGCAACAGTATGGCGGAGTGTCCGAGGCGACGCCCCTACCACCGCCTGCTACTGCCCGCAGGTCCGAAACGAAACGCGCGTCATCCCGGCACTTGTTGCCGGGATCCAGCGCAAAACGAAGGCCGAAGCAGCGTTTGGGTGGATGCCGGGGACACTGGCCTTCGCCGGTGCAGGCAAGCCCCAGCATGACAGGAGAGCGGTCGCTTCACTGCAACCGCTTGGCGCCGAGGGTCGGTTGCAGACGGCCGGCGGCTGCCACCCCTCACCCCCTCAGCCGCTCGATCAGGGCCATCGCGGCGGCGGGCGCGCGCACCTTACCCTCGTGGATGAAGTACACGAACACGTCGCGGGGTTGCGCCTTGGCCTTTTTGGCCGGCTCGACCAGGGCGAGGTCCTTGGGCGCGCCGCCCTTGGCCCAGGTCCGTGCACGCGCCGCCCACGCGTCGATCTCGGCGGGCGGATAGGCGGTGTCGATGTCGTCGCGGCCCTTCTGCAGGCGGGCATAGACGAAGTCGCCGACCGGGTCGGGTACGGCGGGATAGCTGGCGTGCTCGGCATAGACCGCCGGGATGGCGAACCGGCGCAGGAGCGCAATGAACCCGGGCGTCAGGAACGAGGCGTGGCGCGGCTCCAGCACGTGGCGCAGCTTCACGTCGCCGAGCCTGGGCGGGAGCAATTCCAGGAAGGCGCCGAGGTCGGCTGCGTCGAACTTCTTGGTGGGCGCCAGCTGCCACAGGATCGGGCCGAGGCGGGGGCCGAGCTCGGTGACGCCGGAGTCGAGGAACCGCTTGATGGCATCGCCCGCCTCCCCCAGCACGCTGCGGTTCACGGCATAGCGCGGGCCCTTGACCGAGAACACGAACCCCTCCGGCGTCTCGGCGCGCCACTTGGCGAAGGTGGCGGGCGTCTGCGTGCGGTAGAAGGTGCCGTTGATCTCGATGGAGGTGAGGTGCTGGCTTGCGTACTGGAGCTCGCGCGCATGCGCCAGGCCCTTCGGATAGAAGGTGCCGCGCCACGGCTCGAACGTCCAGCCGCCGACACCGACTCTGACCTGTCCCTCCTTGGCCATGCGCCGTCATAGAGCAGAGTCGGCGGGCGGCCAATGTGCGTCGTGCAGTCGGAAGCCACGAAGCCGGCCGCGATCCTCACGCGCTCGTGAATTTGGGAGTCGAGAGATCTCGTTCCACGCGGGCGGCGCGGGGCCTGCCCCAATCTGCCCGGCCGCGCACGCCGCCCGCGCCTGGCACTCCTGCCATGCGGATGGGCGAACTCGATGGGGTATCAAACCATTGTGCGGTTTTGCTGCGTATCGGGATGAAACAATATCGAAGAGTTGAATTGTGGCTGCGCTGCAACGCCGCGACGCTAGGCGGCGGACGTAAATGTCAGCAACGTCGCGGGGAGGTTATCGCCATGCTGAGCCGCCGCCACTTCATTGCGGCAGCTGCGGGGGCCGGGGCCGCCGCTCATCCCCTCATTCTCGCGCAGCGCGCATCCGCCCAGACTGTCGCCAGGCCGGCGCGCATGCTCTGCGGCTTCGCGGCCGGTGGCGGCATCGACGCAGTCGCGCGGCTGCTCGCGGAGCACATCAAGGGCTACGCACCGTCGCTGATCGTGGAGAACCGCACGGGGGCTGGCGGGCGCCTCGCGCTGGAGACGCTCAAGGCCGCCGAGCCGGACGGCGCGGTGATGGGGCTCGTGCCGGCCGACCAGCTCTCCCTCTATCCGCACATCTACCGCCGCCTGAACTATCGGCCGCTCGACGACTATGCCCCCGTCGGCGTGGTCGCCTCGTTCCAGTTCGTGCTGGCGGTCGGCCCCAGGGTGCCGGCGGAGGTGAGGTCGCTCGCCGATTTCGCCGCCTGGGCCAAGGCCAACCCTGGACAGGCCTCGATCGGGACGGCGGGCGTCGCCACGCTGCCCCACTTCATCCTGCTCACCTTCGCGCGCCTCGCCGGCGCCGAGCTGGTCCACGTGCCCTACAAGGGCGCGGCGATGAGCATTCAGGACATGATCGGCGGGCACGTCTCGGGCGTCATCAGCAACATCGGCAGCCTGGTGCCGCACCTGCAGCCCGGCCAGCCGGTGCCGCTGCGGGCGCTGGCCACCACTGCGCCGACCCGCAGCGCCACGCTGCCCGGTGTGCCATCGGTCGGCGAGGCCGGCTATCCCGCGCTGGCGGAGATGGGGGTGGAGCGTCTCGGCGTGCTGGTGCCGGCGCGTACGCCCGCTGCGACCGTGACCGCTCTCAACGGGGCGATCCGCACCGCCGTCGCCACCGACGCGCTGAAGGCGGCGCTGATCCGGCTGGGCTTCGACCCGTCGCAAAGCTCGCCGGCCGAATTTGCGAGGATCATTGCCGCCGACACGCGGCGCTGGGCGGATGTGGTGAAGTCCACGGGATTCAAGCCGTTCGATTGACCGGGATGGTCATCGACGCGGCTTGCCCATCGCGAGCGACTCGCCGGCCGGTTACTCCATCTTGATGCCGGCGGCGGCGATGATCGGGGCCCAGCGGTCGCGCTCCTCCTTCAGGACGGCGCGGAACTCGGCGGGCGTGTTGGCGATCGGCACTACGAACTGCTGGGCGAGCTTCGCCACCACCTCGGGCTCGGCGAGTACGGCCACGGCCTCCCTGTGGAGCCGGGCGAGCACCGGCTCCGGCGTCCCCGCCGGGGCGATCAGGCCGACCCAGGCATCGGCCTCGACGCCGGCAATGGCGTGCTCGCCGAGCGTCGGCAGATCGGCCAACAGCGGCGAGCGCTTCGGCGAGGTGACAGCGAGCAGCTTGAGCTTGCCGGCGCGGCCCAGCGGCACCACCGAGGCCGCCGGCAGCACGGCAAGTTGCACGTCCCCGCGCAGGAGCGCGGTGGCCGCCGCCGGCGAGCCCTGGAAGGGCAGGTGCACGAGCTTCACCCCCGCCTTGCTGGCGAGCGACTCCATGGCGAGATGCGAGAGCGAGCCGCGCCCGATCGAGCCGTAGGTGAACTTGCCTGCGTCCTTCTTCAGGAGGTCCAGCAGCTCAGGCACGCCGGTGGCGGCGACACCGGGATGGGCGACGAGCACGCTGGGCTGCGAGGCCAGGATGGTGACCGGCGCGATCTCCTTTGCCGTATCGTAGGGCATCTTCGGAAACAGGATCGCATTGATGACCAGCGGCCCGACGATGCTGACGCCCAGCGTGTAGCCGTCTGGCGCCGCCTTGGCGACGGCGGCGGTACCCGTGTTGCCGCTGGCACCGGGCCGATTCTCCACCAGCACCGGCTGGCCGAGCCGCGCCCCCAGGCGGTCCGCCACCACCCGTGCGATCGAGTCCGGCGTCGAGCCGGCACTGAAGGGCACCACGATGGTGACCGTCCGCTGCGGCCAGTGCGTAACCAAGTCCTGGGCGCCGGCGCCGCCGCAGCAAACGGCCAGAGCCAGCAGAGTTGCAAGAATCCGCGTGTGCACCGCCCCGATCCCCCATGGCAAGACTGATGGCTTCCACCGAGCCGCGGGCGATTATGCGGAAGCCGCCGCCACCCGCCAAGATCCCCCAGCCTTCGCCGCACTGCACATTGACGCCCGCCCTGCGTTCCACGATACCTGCCCACGCCATCCGGCCCGATAATCTCCGGTCGCTCTTCGCGCGTCCGGTCGCTCTGGTGTTATTTCGATGCGCCCCACGCGCCGCCGCTTCTACCTGATTGCCAACCGGGGCGCCGGGCTCAACGGCTCCCCGCTCGTCGAGGAGGTGGTGAGCGCCCTCCTGCGCGCCGGCGTGGAGCTGACCCTGACGCAGCCCGCCGACATCGAGACCGGCCGGGCCCAGGCGCGAGAGGCGGCGGGGAGCGGCCGCTACGACGCCATCCTGGCGGCCGGCGGCGACGGCACCATCCGCCAGGTGGCGGCCACGCTGATCGGCACCGGGACGCCGCTCGGCATCGTCCCGGTGGGGACCGGCAACGTGCTGGCACACGAGATCGGCCTTGCACATCAGAGCGCTGCGGTGGTGCGCATGTTGCTCGACGGCCCCGTCGTGGACGCCGTGTGCGCCCGCGCCAACGGCGTGCCGTTTCTGCTGATGGCGGGCGCCGGCTTCGACGGGCGCGTGATCGCCGCCCTCGACCATCGCCTCAAGAGCCATGTGGGCAAGGTGGCGTACGCGGGCCCCATGCTCGGCGCGCTCGCCCACCCCGTGGATACGCTTACTGTCAGCGTCGACGGCCGCCGCCACGAGGCGAGCTGGGCGGTGATCGCCAACGCCAGCCACTACGGCGGCCATTTTGTGATGGCGCGCGGCACCGGCATCCGGGAGCGCGGGCTGCAGGCGATCCTGTTCAAGGCCAAGAACCGGGCGGTGCTGGTGGGGCAGCTGATGGCGCTCGCCATGGGTACGCTCGACGACCGCTCGGCGAGCCACGGCGATGTCGAGATGCTCCCCTGCCTGCGCGCCACGGTGTCCGCGCAGCACCCGGTGCCCACCCAGATCGACGGCGATGCCTTCGGCGCCACCCCGCTCGAGATCGAGGCGGGCGCCGCCGACCTGCGCCTGATCGTGCCGCCGGCGCCCGCCCACAGCCACCGCTCGACGGACTCCCGGCCGCGCCACTGGACTGGCGGTGGCCGGGCAGCGGGCGGAAGCGGCGCTGTGTCGCAAAAGTGACATCCCGGCGGCAAACTCGCGTTGATGCTGCAATGCACAAAGCGGCAGCTGCATCGACCGAGCGGCTCGAGCACTGCCTCGCGGCGTGGTCCGGTCCCGGACCGGCCGCGCGCGCGAAAGCCTGGGCCTGGACCGTTCAGTCCTCGTAGCCCTCGTCGGCCAAGGCGCGCAGAAAGGCCACCAGCGCCGCCTTCTCGTAGCCGTCGAGGAACAGCGGCCTGATCAGCGGCGACAGGTTGGGATTGGGCCGTCCGCCGGCATTGTAGAACTCCACGACCTCCTCGAGCGTGGCGAGGCTTCCGTCGTGCATGTACGGGGGCGCCATCGCAACGTTGCGCAGGGACGGCGTGCGAAACGCGCCCCACTCGGCGTCGATCCCCGTAAGCGCGATGCGACCCGGATCGGCAAACCCGTCGGGCCTGACGCCGACACCCAGATTGTGGAACTGGAAATCGGTGAACAATGGCCGGCCGTGCACCCGGCCATCGCGCCGCAGCGGGAACGGCCGATGGCAGTTGCTGCAGCCGGCCTCGCCGTTGAAGATCTGGAACCCGTCGAGTTCCAGGGGGGTCAGAACGGGCTCTTTCTGCAGAAGGAACCGGTCTACGCGGCTCGCTCCCGACATCAAGGTCCGCTGGAACGCAGCCAGCGCACGTGCCATGCCCTGGGCGGTGGGCCTCTGGCCCAGAGCCGCGCGGAACATATGCACGTACCGGCGATCCGAGCGCACCCGCCGCAGGGCCAGATCCACGCCGATACCCATCTCCCCCTGCTGGAACGGGGCCAGGGCCTGCTCCTCGAGCGTGCGAAATCTTCCGTCCCACATGAGCCTCGGGCGAAAGGCGACATCCAGCAGCGAGGGGGAATTGCGCCGCCCGGGCCGGCCATTGTCGGAGATGGCGATCCGGCGGGGCTCCGCGAAAGCGTGGCGCGGATCGTGACAACTGGCACAGGCCGTGTTTCCGGTTCCGGACAAGCGTGCGTCGAAGAAGAGCGTCTTGCCGAGAAGCGCCAGCCGCTCGCCGGGTCGGAAGCCGCTCACCCCGTCGCGCCCGGGGGGCCCGAAGTGGCGCTCGAAAAGATCCGGCGGCTGTGCCATGGCCGCGGATGCCAGCGCAGCCGCAGCGAGACCGCATACAACGTGGCGCATCGTGCTCCCGTTAGGGTGGGTCGATTGGGCGCTGCCTGATCGTCTCCGACGATCGCTAAACAAACCGCTAAGCCGGCGCGGGCCCACGCACGCCCGCGGCTCAGTCGAGCGTGCGCCGGAAGCGGCGGACCGCGACGGTCATGGCGACCAGCATGAGGGCGAGGAGGGCCAGCGCATCGCCCTGGATGTCGCCGAGCATGGCGCCCTTCAGCATGATGCCGCGCACGATGCGGATGTAGTGCGTGAGCGGCAGCATCTCGCCGATCCACTGCGCCCATCCCGGCATGCCCGCGAACGGGAACATGAAGCCCGACAGCAGGATGTTGGGCAGGAAGAACATGAACGACATCTGCACGGCCTGCAGCTGGTTCTGCGCCACCGTCGAGAAGGTGTATCCGATCGACAGGTTGGCGGCGATGAAGAGCGTGCTGGCACCCGCCAGCAGCCAGAGGCTGCCGACCACCGGCACCGCGAAGAGCAGGGCACCGAGGCCGACGATCAGCACCGCCTGCACGAAGCCGATGACGATGTAGGGCGCGATCTTGCCGAGCATGATCTCCAGCGGCTCGATCGGCATGGCGAGCAGGTTCTCCATGGTGCCGCGCTCCAGCTCGCGCGTCACGGAGAGCGCGGTGAAGATCAGCATGGTCATGGTGAGGATGATGCCGAGCAGGCCGGGCACGATGTTGAGGCTCGTCACCGCCGCCGGGTTGTAGCGCCGGTGCTGGCGGATCTCGAAGGCCGCCGGCGGCGCGGTCGTGTCGGGGAGGCCGCGGTCGCGCGCCAGCGCGCTGCGCACGACCCCTTCCAGCGCCGCCAGCGCGGTACCCGAGGCCACCGGGTCGGTGGCATCGGCGACCACCAGGATCGCCGGGCGGTCGCCGCGCCGCACCCTGCGCTCGAAGCCCGCGGGGATCTCGACGGCGAACTGCACCTCCCCGGACCTGATCCAGCGGTCCATCTCCGCCTCGCTGCGCGCGAGCCGTGTCACCCGGAAATAGGAGGTATTGCCCAGAGCGGCGAGGATCGAGCGGGAGAGGTCGCTTTCCTCGTGCATGAGCAGCGCGGTGGGCAGATGGCGCGGATTGGTGTTGATGGCGTAGCCGAACAGCAGAAGCTGCATGGCCGGCAGGGCGATGATGGTCGCGAACGTCAGCCGGTCGCGGCGCAGCTGCACCAACTCCTTGACGAACATGGCGAACGTGCGCGACAGCGTCATTGGAAGTTGTCCGTTGAGCGGCTCATCAGATCGATGAAGACATCCTCGAGCGAGGGCTGCGACAGCTCCCAGACGAGCCCCGGCTCGGCGCCGAAGCGGGCCACGGCCGCATCGAGGGCCGCCGCATCGCGGCCGGCGACGTGCAGGGTCCCCCCGAACGGGGCCACCATGTCGATGCCGGCGGCGCCGGCGAGCCGGTCGGCGAGCGCGGCGAGGCCGGGCCCGCTCACCGTGTAGGTCCTGAGCCCCGACCCTCCCACCACCTCCGCGATGGTTCCCTGCGCGAGCAGCTCGCCGTAGGCGATGTAGGCGATCTCGTGACAGCGCTCGGCCTCGTCCATGTAGTGGGTGGAGACCAGCACCGTCATGCCGTCGGCGGCGAGCTTGTGGATCTCGCCCCAGAACTCGCGCCGCGCCTTGGGATCGACGCCGGCGGTGGGCTCGTCGAGCAGCAGGAGCTCGGGCCGCGGCAGAATGCAGGCGCCAAGCGCCAGCCGCTGCTTCCAGCCGCCCGACAGCGTGCCGGCGAGCTGCCGCTCGCGCCCCTGCAGCCCCAGCCGCTCGACCGCCAGGCGCGCCTCCCGCGCCGGCGCCGCGAGCCCGTAGACGCGCGCCACGAACTCGAGGTTCTCCTGGATCGAGAGGTCGGCATAGAGACTGAACCTCTGGGTCATGTAGCCGACGTGGCGCTTGATCCTGTCGCGCTCGGTGAGGATGTCGTAGCCGAGCGTGGTGCCTCTGCCGCCGTCGGGGGTGAGCAGCCCGCACATCATGCGCAGCGTGGTGGTCTTGCCGGAACCGTTGGGGCCGAGGAAGCCGTAGATCTGGCCGCGCCTGACGCTGAGCGACAGGTTGCGCACCACGGTCTTGCCGCCGAAGGACTTGGTGAGCCCTTCGACCTCCACTGCCACGCCACTCTCTGTGATGCCGGCGTTCCCGCCCATTCAAGAAGCTCCCGGGTCGGAAGCGGGAGGAGGGCGGCCACAAGCCACAAGGGCCGCTCGGTCCCCTCTCCCCGCTTGCGGGGAGAGGGAGTCCGCGCTCCGCGTGCTCGACCCGGCCTCGCTAGCGCTGGGCATGGCTGGCCGCCGCCGCGATCTCGAGGGCCACCGTCACCGGCTGGCCGACGCGCAGGTCGGCCGGGCGCTCGGGCGCCGCCTCGACGCGGAACACGAGGCGGGCGCGCTCCTCCTGGCTGAAGATGACCGGCGGCGTGAACTCCGCCTGCGCCGAGATGAAATCGACGCGCGCAACCAGATCGCCGGCGCAGCCGTCGCACCTGACCCCGATGCGCTCGCCGAGCTTCAGCCTGGGCAACTCGGCCTGGGGCACGAAGAAGCGCACCCTGACGTTGCCGGGCGGCAGCAGCGAGAGGATCGGCCGGCCCGGCTGCACCTGCTCGCCGGCCCGGAAATAGACCTCCTGCACCACCCCCGACACGGGGCTCACGACGCGCCGCCGGTCGAGCCGCGTCCGTGCCGAGACGAGGCGCGCCTCCGCTGTGCGCAGGGCCGCCTCGGCGTCGTCGAAGGCCTTCTGCGTGACCACCGTCGCCCCGAGCAGGGTCTTGGCGCGCACGTAGGCCTGGCGGGCGTTCACTACCGCCGCGTCCGCCTCCGCGGCCGCGGCGCGCTGCAGGTCGGCGTCGAGCGCGAACAGGAGCGCGCCGGCCTCGACCGCGTCGCCCTCGCGCACGCCGAGGGTCTCGATGCGGCCGATCTCGTCGGGGCTCACGAAGATCAGCTGCGCCTCCACCCAGCCCTGGAACTGTGGCTCGGCGGAGCCGGGGCGCCAGAGCGCCAGGGCGATCGCGGCGGCCGAAACGGCGAGGACGGCGACGATGGCAATGCGTCGTACGATGGTGCTCATGGCGCCGGCCTCCGTGCGCCGGCCGTCAGCATGTCGCCGAAGGCCTCGAGATAGCGTCCCGCGTCGAGGGGATCGATCCTGGTGAACATCGCGTCCCAGAGCACGGCCAGCAGCAACGGCCCGGCGGCGAGCTGCGGGAAGCGCGCCAGCGCGTCGTTGGGCAGCTCGCCGCGCTCGACGGCGCGCTCGGCAATCGTGCGGATCAGGGGCAGCATGCGCGCCACCACGTTGCGGTAGTAGAACTCCGCAATCGCCGGAAAGCGCGGGCCCTCGGCGATGACGAGGCGGAGCATGAGCTTGCGGTCGGTCTCCAGGATCTGCGAGCGGAACACCGCGAAGAGGACCTGGAGCACCTGCGGGAGGGGCAGGTCGGGCACGGACGAGAGCGCCGCGACGCGCTCGACGATCGGATCGACGGCGCTGCGCACCAGGCTCTCGAACAGCGCCTGCTTGTCCTTGAAATAGAGGTAGAGCGTGCCCTTGGCCACGCCCGCGCGCGCCGCCACCTCGTCGAGCCGCGCCGCCTCGAAGCCGTGCTCGGCGAACACCACGAGCGCGGCATCCAGGATCGCCTGCCGCCGGGCGGCGGGCTCCATCCTCGGCCTGCGCTCGCCGGCTCCGGACTCGCGCGGCGCCGCCTCGCGCCCGCCCCGTGCCGCCTTCCTGGCGGTCCCGCCCGCCGACGCATGCGCCGGTGCAGCGCCGGCCTCGGCGCCCCGGCGTTTGCGCTTGGCCACCGTCCCGGCTGCCTTCTTTCGTCGAATCCGCTTCATAGCGACGGCCTCCAGGCCATGACTGACCAGTCAGTCATACGCTGCCAACCTAGCCGCGCGCCGGCGCGAGCACAACCCGCCCTCACAGAGTTGTGACTGACTGGTCAGTCATGAATGTTGGCTGGCTGCCGGATCTATCACGGGCTCGACGCGAACCGACAAACGGACGCGACCGGATTCCACTCCCCCCTGCGGCTACGGCATTCACACATCCTGCATTGGGAAGGCATGGATTTGATGGGCCGCTCCCGGCGCCGCATCCTCAACCTGTCATCGCGGCACTTGCCTGCACCGGCGAAGGCCGGTGTTGCCGCGATCCAGCGCCAGGCAGGCTCCGGAGCCTGGGTTGGTTGGATTGCGGGGACAAGCCCCGCAATGACATGGTTTGCCGCATTTTGGGCGTCCCGGCCGACTTGTGTGAATACCTTAGCCCCTGCGGGCAGGGTTAGCGGGTGGGGGTCCAAGAGCGGTGACCTCGAGCCTTGCGACCCTCACCCCCGTCCCCTGCCCACAAGGGGAGGGGAGCAGCACGCGGCGCGCGCTTGCCCTCACCCCAGCAATGGAGGAGGCGAGGCCCACGCGTCATTCATCCTTCGTTAGGCAAACCCATCGATCGCACCCGGCGAATTTCGCCCGCCCACTGCGCGCCGGCGCATAATTCGCTCGTTGCCCGGCACCCATCGCCAGGCAACCCGGCCGGCAGGCCCGGGCTCTTTGACATCGTGAATAGACGGCCGCCGCGGCTCACGCCGCGCTCCACCTGCTCCCACCAGGTGCAGCCGGTGGGCCCTCCGCTTGCGCGCCCGGATTCCCTCCCCCCCTGCGGTCCCCAAGTACCTTGCCGGCGGTGCCGTGGCGCGGCCCGCACCTTCTGTCCCCCTCGTCGCCCGCAACGCCCCGGGCTGGCGCGGGCTTCAGCGATCTGAGTGGGGGCCGAGGTCGATCGCGAGAGCGCTGAGGGCGCGGGCGATATCTGCGGCGGAGGTCACCTGCACGGCCTCGAGGCCGCTGGCTCTGGCGCCGGCGACGTTCTCCGCCTTGTCGTCGAAGAACAGGATCCGCTGGGGCCGCACGCCCATGTCGGCGACCACGGCCCGGTAGGCCGCCACCTCCGGCTTGCGGGCGCCGATCTCGTTGGAGACATAGATCCGCCGAAAGGGCGCGAGCAGATCCGCGAAACGCGCCGACCAGCACGCCTGATGTGCAGCATTGGTATTGGAGAAGGCGTAGAGCGGCAGGGCTTGCCGGGCGCGGGACAAGATGCGGCGGATGCCGGGCATCTCGCCGACGAACATCGCGTTCCAGCCGTCCTCGATCTGCTTGTCCGTCAGGTCGATCTCGAGCGCGCGGCGAAGGTGCGCGAAGAACTCCGTATCGGCCATCTCGCCGCGCTCGTGACGGTGGAAGGCCTCGCTTCCGGAGATGCGGGCCCGCGACCGTTCGACGATGTCGGCGACGGGCACGCCCGCCAGGGCCGCCCATCGCGCATGCGCGCGTGCGACGTCGAGGTCGATGACGACGCTTCCCAGGTCGAAGAGGAGCGCCTCGATGCTATCCCCCATGCGTAGTGCCTCCTGCGCTCTCGAGGGCACTCGCCACCAGAGCCGCCAGGCGCCGGGCGTCGGGCTCGGCGAAGACGAGCGCGATCGGCAGCGGGCGCGTGGCGGCGGCGAGGTCGGCGAGGACGCCGGCGGCGCCCTGAAGGCGGGCCAGGTCCTTCTCCGTGCTGACGAGAAGGGCGCGGTGCGCCTCGGCCAGGGCCAGGAGGCGACGGGCGGCCGCGGTACCCGGCACCTCGTGGTCGCGAAAGGCGACCGCCGCGGCGACCTCGGCGCTCAGCCCCCGGAGGAGCGCAAAGAAGCGCTCGGGCGCACCTATGCCCGCCCACGCCACCACGCGTTGCCCTGCGAGCCAGGCGCCGTCGCCGGCGATCTCGGTGGCACAAGTGAGGACAGGCCCGTCGAAGCGCCGGCGCAGCGACGCGGCGGTGGCGGCACCGGCCTCCGGGTCGGCCGTGTTGACGACGAGCGCATCGACGAGGGCGAGCTGGAAGCCGAGCGGCGCCCTGAGCGGGCCTGCCGGCAGCACCCGGCCGTTGCCGATACCGCGGATGCCGTCGACCACGGCGAGGGTGAGCGTCTTGGCGAGCTGCGGGTTCTGCAGCCCGTCGTCCATGACGATGACATCGGCCGGGGCGGCCCCGGAGGCCCGAGGGGCCTCGCCGGCCTCGATGGCGCGGGCGCCCGCGGCGCGGTCGCGGCAGACGAGCGTCGGGGCGCTGCGCGCGAGCAGGAGGGCCTCGTCGCCCACGCCGGCGGCGGTGTCGGCGGCGGCCACCCAGTGCGGGCCGGCCCGGCGCCCGCCGTAGCCGCGCGTCAGCACTGCGGGGCGCCGCCCGGCGCCGGCGAGGTGACGGCAGAGGTGGAGGACGAGCGGCGTCTTGCCGGTGCCGCCGGCGACCAGGTTGCCGACGCACAGGACCGGCAGGCGCGAGCGCCAGGGCGTGACGCGGGCATAGCGCGCCATCGCCACGCGCCCGTAGAGGACGGCCGCCGGCGCCAGGCAGGCGGCGGCCGCGCCGGGCCGGCGGTACCACCAGGCCGGCTCGTCAAGAGGCACGCGCAAGGCCGTCCTCCCGCGGCAGGTAGCGCAGCAGGGCCTCGACCGTGCGCGGCAGTGCGCCGGTAAGGCCGGCCAGCGCCTCCTCGGCGCGGGCGCGCATGCCGCCCCGCTCGCCGACGTCGACGATGAGCCGGCCCGCCGCTTCGGCGAGCTCCGCCGCGGAGTGCACCACGGCGACCGCGCGCTGGCCCACCAGGGCGGCGTAGGTGTCCCCGAAGTTGTGCCAGTGCGGTCCGGTCAGCACCACCGCGGCGTGGCGCACGGCCTCGATCGGGTTGTGGCCGCCGCGGTCGACCAGGGAGCCGCCGATGAAGGCGACGGGCGCCAGCCTGTAAAGCATGCCGAGCTCGCCGATGGTGTCGGCGACATAGACATCGCAGGCCGGATCGGGCAGCGCCCCCAGCGCGCGCCGCGCGACGCGGAGGCCCGCCGCCTGCAGCTCCCCGGCGATCGCCGGCCCGCGCTCCGGGTGGCGGGGGGCGATGACGGTGAGGAGGCCGGGCAGGCGCTCGCGCAGGCGCAGGTGCGCCTCGGCGACCATGGGCTCCTCGCCCGCGTGGGTGCAGGCTGCGACGAGCAGCGGGCGCCCGCCCACCGCGGCCTCGAGCCGCTCGAGCTCGGCGGCATCGACCGGCGGTGCCGGCGTGTCGATCTTGAGGTTGCCGGCGGCGACCACATTGGCGGCCCCCAGCGACTTGAAGCGGCGCGCCAGCAACTCGTTCTGGGCCAGCACCGCGGAGAAGCGGCCGAACAGGGGCCGCGCCATGGCGCGGTTGGAGCGCCAGCGCCGGTAGGAGCGCTTCGTCATGCGGGCATTGACGAGGGCCAGCGGGATGCGGCGCCGGGCGCTCTCCAGGATCAGGTTGGGCCAGATCTCCGATTCCGCGAAGACGCCGAGGTCGGGCCGCCAATGGTCGAGAAAGCGCCCCACGTATTGCGGCACGTCGAGCGGCGCATACTGGTGCAGGGCGCGCGGGCCCAGGCGCTCGCGCGCCACCATGGCGGAGGTGACGGTGCCCGTGGTCAGCAAGAGCGAGAGGGCCTCGCGCTCCTCGGCCAGCGCCGCCATCAACGGCAGGATCGACAGGGTCTCGCCGACGCTCGCCGCATGGAACCAGGCGAGCTGCCCCGTGGGCCTGGGGGCGCTTGCGCGGCCCAGACGCTCCGATCGACGGGCCGGGTCCTCCTTTCCCCGGCGCTCGCGCCGGCGCAGGAGCAGGGGTACCAGCGGGCGGGCGAGCGAGGTCAACGCCCGGTAAGCCTTCAGCCGCAGGCCCGGGGCCTTGGCCGCGCCCGGCGTGGCGCGCGCGGGGTCGGCTCCGGCGCGGGCGTAGGCCTGCTCGGTGGCCGCGTTGAGCGAGGCCTCGACAGCCAGGCGATAGGTTTCCAGATCCTCGCCGCGCGCGTCGCGCGGCACGTAGACGGCCTCGCCCACCGCAAAGCCGAGGTTCGACCACGGCAGATTGATGGTCATGCGGCTCCAGGTGTCGAGCGCCAGGTAGCGCGAGGTGGCGATCGCCAGCGGCACCACCGGGCGGCCGGAATGGCGCGCGATGGTGACGATGCCGAGCCCGGCGCGCCTCGCCTCGCTGCCCGGCACGTCGGCCGTCATGGCCACGGTGCGGCCCTCGCGCAACGCCTGCAGCGCGGCGCGGAAGGCGTGCACGCCACCGCGGTCCTTGCGCCGCCCGCCGGCGCCCGCGCCGCGGATGAGGCCCAGCCCGAACCGCCGCAGCACGCCGCCCATCACCTCGGCGTCGCGGTGCCGCGCCAGCATGACGTCGACCTCGAAGCCCGGATGCTCGCACAGCGGCAGCAGCAGGAACTGGCCGTGCCACATGGTGATGATGCAGGGGTGGTGGTGTACGTGCGCCTCGAGGGTCTCCGTCATCGCCGCGGTCTGGCGCGCCGAGGCGCCGACGAGGCGGATGTAGCGGGCGAGCAACGCCCCGGCCACGGCATGGGCGAGCCTGGGCTTGGGCTCCGCATTCTCCATGTCCCGGCGCACCTGCGGTTCGGGTTTCGGGCTTCTGAGGTCGGGTTTCAGGGTCAGGGGCCGGATTTCAGAGGTCGGGGTCGACCGGGGCGCAGCATATCTGGCGATCGGGCCCCGATCACTGACCACCAATCGCCGATTCCCGCGAGGCCGTCTCTATAACCGATGCGGGTGGCATATCGAAAGCGGCGATTCGGCGCGAGATGCCCTTGCGCCGGCGTGCTTTGCGCCCGCGCCGCGGGCGCTGGCAGCGACCGCACAACCGGGCGCAGCGGCTACGTGCTCTCGCCGCTCCGGCGGAACAGGCGCCACCGCCGCTTCTCGGGAGCGGCCGCCTGCGCCGTCCGGGATGGGCTGGCTGCCCTGTGCAGCCCGGCGAGCGTCTGCCTGGCATCCTCGAGATAGGCGTGTCCCTCGGCGACTTTGGCCTCCAGCGCGGCGATCGCCTGCCGCAGAAGCGGTTCAGCTTGCACCGCCTCCCCCCTGGCTATCAGCACGCGCGCCAGCGTCCAGCGGCTCCGGGCAATCTCCGGGTGGTCGGCGGGCAGATTCGCGCAGCGCAGGGCGAGAGCGCGTTGTGCGGCCGCCTCGGCCTGCGCCGGTTGCCCCGTACTGAGGCCCACGAGTACGGCGAGATCGAGAATCCACCCCATATAGTGGACCCCGCCGGCTCTCTCGCAGATCGGCAGCGCGCGCTTGAGCAGCAACTCTGCCTCCGAGACACGGCCGTGGGCGAGGTGCAGGCGGGCAAGCTCGTCCAGCGCCATTGCCGTGGTGGGATGCTCCGGCCCGATCGATTTCTCGTAGATCGAGAGCGCGCGGTTGATCAGCGGCTCGGCCTCCGCGGTGCGCCGCATCTCCCGAAAGAGGTACGCAAGCTCATGCAGCGTCGCCGCCGTATCGGGATGCTTCGGCCCGACGGTCTTCTCTCTGATCGCCAGCGACCGTTCGAAGAGGGGCTCCGCCTCGGAGTAGCGTCCCTGGGCCCGACAAAGCCTGGCCAGACCGTGCAACGCTGCCACCGTGTTGGGATGCTCCGCCCCGAAGGCTTTCTCAGTCATCGCCAGGGAACGCTTGAGCAGTGGCTCGGCCTGGCTGTAGCGGCCCTGATCCTGATAGAGGCTCGCCAGCCCGTGCAGAGTGGCTGACGTGTCGGGATGCTCCACCCCTAGGCTTCTCTCAGTCATCGCCAGAGCGCGCTTGAGCAGCGGCTCCGCCTCGCTGTAGCGGCCCTGATCCTGATAGAGGCCAGCCAGGGCGTGCAGCGTCCCCGACGTGTCGGGATGCTCCGCGCCAAGGGTCCCCTCTTTGATCGCGAGCGAGCGCGTCAGGAGCGGCTCGGCCTCGTTGTAGCGGCCCTGGGCCTGATGGAGGCTCGCCAGCCCGTGCAGCGCTGCCGACGTGTTCGGATGCGCTGGTCCGAAGGTTTTCTCGGCGATCCCCAGCGCTTTCTTGAGCAGCGGCTCGGCCTCGCTGTAGCGGCCCTGGGCCTGATAGAGGCTCGCCAGTCCGTGCAGCGCTGCCGACGTGTCGGGAGCCTCTGCGCCGAGGCTTTCCTCAGTGATGGCCAGGGCGCGCTTGAGCAGCGGCTCGGCCTCGCTGTAGCGGCCCCGAGCCTGATAGAGGCCCCCCAGCGTGCGCATTGTCCCCGATGTGTTGAGATGCTCAGGCCCAACCGTTTGCTTGCAGATCGCAAGCGCGCGCTCGAGGAGCGGCTCGGCCTCGGCATACCGGCCCTCATTCTGGTAGGCGACCGCCAGGTCGTGCAGGATGGAGCTTGCCGCCTCGCTCTCCGCGCCGTCGGTTGCGTCCGCGATCTGCAAGGCCTCCTCGAGCAGCCGCCGCGCCGCCGCGAACTGCGCCCGCGCCTGCAGCAGATTGGCGAGCTTCTGCGCAAGCATGGCCACAGTCGGGGTCTCGACGCCAGCCGCGCGCGCGTGGCCCAGGGCGGCCTCGGCGTGCAGCCTGACCTCGTCGCTGGCCGCTCTGTTGATCCAGTCCCACGACGCCCAGGGAAACGCGTCATCCACAATGCCGACGATTGTATCGAGAAACTGCTGCCGATCCTCGCCCTCGCCGACGCTGATGAGGTCGGCCGCCACCAGTTGGACGAGACGGTGGACGCTGAACGCCGGTGTGCCACGCTCGGTTCGGCCCAGCGTGACCAGCGACACCTCCGACAGCCCCGCCAGGGCGTCGTCGATGCCGGCCGACGGCGCGTCGAGGCGGTCCAGCAGCGCGCGCGGGACCGCGTCGGGTGCGAGATAGGCGGAAATCCCCATGATGATGCCCGCCTCCGGCACGGGTGCGATGCCGCGCTCCTCGTCTCCTGCAATGATGCGCTCCAGCGCCAGCCGGAACGTGCCGTAGACGCTGCCGGGGTACTGCACGAAGCTCGCCCCGCTCGTCGGCGCCTGCTTGATGAGGCGGGCGACGTCGTCGAGGTAGGTGGCGAACGGCCGCTGCCGGGTGCGGCAGTAGGAGGCCGCATGGTCGAGGGCCAGCGGCAGGTAGCCCAACGCCTCGGCCAGCGCCGCCGCACCCTCCCGGTCGCTGCTCCCCGCCCGCTCGCAGAGGAACTCAACCGCCTGCTCCGGGCTGAACACGCGGACATCGATCTTGCCGGCAAGACCGTACCACTCACTCCAGCGGGTGGTGATCAGCATGTGCGCTCCGTCGGCCGGCGTGAGCTTGTCGAGGTCGCCCGGCTTCTCGACGTTGTCGTAGATGATGAGCCACGGCTTGGCGAAACTGCCCTGCTCGATGACCGCCAGGGTGCGCGCTGCCGCCTTCTCGATCTCCTTCATCGCGGCAATGCCAGGCTCGATGCGCGCGCCCAGCTCGGCCAGGCCCTGCAGAAGGCCTTGACGGGTCTCGGCCCTGATCCAGCCGATGCCGTGGTAGTCGCCCGCGTGCCTGCGCGCATACGCCAGCGCCAGCACGGTCTTGCCGACGCCGGGTATCCCATGGACCGCCAGCATGCGCGAGTTGGTGACGGCGGCCGTGCGCGCGCCGCGTGCGGGCGCCGGTTCGTGCATCGCCTTGGCAATGCCGGCGATCAGGGCGTCGCGCGGCGCGAGGTGATCAGTCTTGAGCCGGAACTCCTCAGGCGTGATCTGCGCCTGCCTTTCGAGCGCCCCCTCCGGTGGCGGCGGGATGCCCGCGAGGCTGGGGTTGTCGAAGCCCAGTGCGTCCAGGATCTTGAGGGCCAGCCCCTTGGCATCCGCCTGCCGCCGCTCCGCGCGAAGGTCGGTGTAGGTGACGTTCAGCATGCCCGATGGAGCGCACGGCTCGATGCGCAGCGGGACAAGACGCCGCCGCTCGTTGGCGGGGTCGTCTTTCAGTGTCTCGGTCGCCTCTCTGAGGCAATATTTGCTATTGAGGTAAGCCTGCGAATAGAGCGCAACGACCCGGGCATCCGAGGACAGTGCCTTGTGCATCGCGACCATGAAATCCTCGTGGCCGAAGTGCTCGTCCTGCAGGATGTAGCTTTTGCCCTGCGCCGCGATCAGTCTGCCGATCCATTTCGCGAATTCAGCGTCTTCTCCCGCCCTGGAGATGAAGAAATCGCGGTAAGTCATCGCCGTTACCGAAACCGATGGATTACTCATTGTCTGCACCGCAACTGACGGAGAGAGGAAAACGATCAATACTGCACGATCTTGGCACAACTTAGCCGTGTCGTCATCGCGGCCCACGGCCGTGGTAGTGGCCGCTTCTCCCAGCAATGCGCAACGGCAGGGGAGGCTCACGCCGCCTCGGTCGGCGTCGCCACGGGAGCCACGCCATCCGCATCGACGATGAGGCTCTGCGAGCGGCACAGCCGCGCGTAGGCGCCGTTGCGGGCGATGAGCTCGGCGTGCGTCCCGGTCTCCGCCAACCGCCCGTCCTCCATGAGGCAGATCAGGTCGGCGCGCTGCACCGTGGAGAGCCGGTGCGCGATGACGAGCGTCGTGCGGTTGCGGGTGAAGCGCGCCAGCGCCTCCTGCACGAGACCCTCGGACTCCGTATCCAGCGCGCTCGTCGCCTCGTCGAGCAGCAGGATCGGCGCGTCCTTGAGGATCGCGCGCGCGAGCGCCAGGCGCTGGCGCTGCCCGCCGGAGAGCTTGAGCCCGCCCTCGCCGATCATGGTGGCATAGCCCTGTGGTTGCGCGACGATGAACTCGTGCGCGGCAGCCGCCTCGGCGGCGGCGGCAATCTCCTCCTGGCTGGCGCCCAGCCGGCCCAGGGCGATGTTGGCGGCGATGGTGTCGTCGAACAGCGTGATCTCCTGGCTCACGATCGCCATCGACCCGCGCAGGCTGGCGAGCGTCACATCGCGCAGGTCCTGCCCGTCGATCGAAATGCGGCCCGTCTCCACGTCGAACAGGCGCGCCACCAGGTTGATGACGGTCGACTTGCCCGCCCCCGAGCGGCCCACCAGCGCCACCGTCGCGCCGCCCGGCACGGTGAGGGAAAGGTTGCGCACCGCGGGCTTTTCGGAGGCCGCCGGGTAGTTGAAGGAGACGTTGTCGAACACGATGCCGCCGCTGGCAACGGCCAGCGGGCGCGCGCCGGGCCGGTCCACGATGCCGGGCTTCTCGTCGAGCACCTCGTAGACCCGCTCGGCGGCGGCCAGGCCCTCGGAGGTGGCGTTGGCGATGTTGCCGAACGAGCGCAGCCCCTGCCCGGCGATGACGAGGCACCCCACATAGGCCACGAGCATGCCGACCTTGCTCAGGTCGGCGCCGACCCGCCAGTACGCGAGCGCGATGGCGCCGGCGATGACCAGCCCGGCGAGCACCTCGACCAGGGAAAGCGTGCGGGCGCGCGCATGCACGGCCTTCATCCTGAGGCCGAACACCCGCTCGAAGTTGGCGTTGAGGCGGTCGATGGCGTAGGCTTCGAGTCTCAGCGCCTTGATCAGGCGCGCGCCGGAGAACTTCTCCGTCAGCAGCGAGGTCATGCCGCCGAGCTCGGTCTGCGTGCGCCGGGCGAGCGACCTCAGCCTGGTGGCGAGGTAGCGCAGGGGCACCACCGCGGCCGGGCCGACCACGATCAGGGCCAGCGTCATCGCCCAGTCGAGGTAGAGCATGTAGGCGACGAGGGCGGTGACGATCAGCGCGTCGCGGACGAAGGCGATGAGCGCCGTCTGCGCGGCGAGCTGGACGGCGGCGAGGTCGTTGGTGAGGCGCGAGACGAGCTGGCCGGTGGTCTCCCGCTTGATCTGGGCGAAGTCGGCGTTCATGAGATGGGCGAAGGTCGCCTTCTGCATGTCCGTGACCATGCGCGTGACGACCCGCGCCGCCGTCACCTGGTGCAGGAAGATGAAGAGCGCGCGGGCGGCGGTGATGGCGACGATGCCGGCCGGGATCCAGGCGAGCGAGACGCTGCCCGGGTTGGAGAGGGCGTCGAAGGCGAGCCTGATGAGGGCCGGGTAGCCGGCCGTTGCAGCGGCGAGACAGGTCGTCCAGACGAGAGCGACGGCGATCTCGGCGCGGCGCGGCCAGATCCAGTCCTGGACGAGGCGGCGCAGCAGTCCGCGCGCCCGGCCGTCCCAGCGGACCTTGGTCTTCGTCTTGGCATTCGCTGCCGGCGTTTGTGCGGTGTCCCCCAAGGCTCCTCCATACGGGCCGGAACCGGTGCGTCCCTACTAGCAGCCTCCACGCGCCGGGGCTACCGTGCGGCACCGGAAAGGCCGGCCGTGTCCGAGCCAAAGTGTCACGAGCCCGGCGGCCCCGTCAGCTCCGGATCGAGCAGGCGGTGCATGTGGACGATGAAATAGCGCATCTGGGCGTTGTCGACCGTCCTCTGCGCCGCGGCCTTCCAGGCGTTGTAGGCTTGCGCGTAGTTGGGATAGATGCCGACGATGTCGAGCGCCGCGACATCCGCGAACTCGACAGCATCGAGTGCCTTCAGCTCGCCGCCGAACACGAGGTGCAGGAGCTGCTTGGCAGGGCGCGTTCCATCGCCGCCGGACGGGGTCAGACCCTGCGGGTCTGACCCCACAGGCACATCCCGATTGCCCATCACCCGCTATCTCCGTTCCTGACCGTTCTCGCGCCAGCCCATCGCCATGCTACCAGCGGCTCGGCCCCCTTTTGTCAACCGCCAGGGGAGCTTCCGCCTGGAGCGCCGCCGCGGCAACCGGCTTCGGCGGTTCGTGCGATGGTGTCAGACCCGCAGGGTCTGACACCAGCTCACGGATCGAGGAAGAACAGCGCCGCGAGCCCCATGTCGCCCGCTAGCCCCAGGAGCAGGAGCCAGCCGACCCACCGGTTCGACTTGAAGCGCACGAGGCAGTTGCCGGCATCGCCGGTGTCGAGCGTCGCCACCTGCCAGGCGAGCTGCACCGCGGCGAGCGCCAGCGCCAGCAGGAAGGCGAGGCGCGCACCTGCCATGAGGCCGGCCGCGCCCCACAACAGCACGGCGCCGGCGTAGAAGGCGGCGAGCCAGGGTTGCGTGGCGTCGCCGAAGCGGAGCGCCGTCGATTTGAGCCCCACGAGGGCGTCGTCCTCCTTGTCCTGATGGGCGTAGATCGTGTCGTAGCCGATGGTCCACAGCACCGAGCCGGCGTAGAGCAGCAAGGCGGGGAGTGCCAGCGAGCCCGTCACCGCGGCCCAGCCGACGAGAGCGCCCCACTTGAAGGTGAGCCCGAGCACCAGCTGCGGCCAGAACGTGAAGCGCTTGGCAAACGGATAGACGGCGATCAGCAGGAGCGAGGAGGCGCCCAGCACGACCGTGAACGGGTTGAACTGCAGGAGGACGGCGAGGCCGAGAACGCAGAGCGCGGCCATGAAGGCGAAGGCCTGGAAGACGCCGACCTGGCCGGAGGGGATGGGCCGGGAGGAGGTGCGCGCCACCCGGGCGTCGAAGTCGCGGTCGACGATGTCGTTATAGGTGCACCCGGCGCCGCGCATGACGAAGGCGCCGACGAGAAACAGGAGCAGGTACCAGGGGCTGGGCCAGGGCCGGCCCAGCGACAGCTCCGCCAGCGCCTGGCTCCACCAGGCCGGGAACAGGAGGAGCCAGGCCCCGATCGGCCGGTCGAAGCGGGCGAGCCGCAGATAGGGCTTCACCGCCGCCGGCGCCAGCCGGTCCACCCAGTTGCCCGGCGGCGCATCGGGGACGCGGTCGGTGGCAGGTGCAGTGGTCATGCGCCGGACTGTGCCGCCGAGGCGCAGGTTGGGTCAACCCGGCGCCGGCCGTAGCCGGTGCCAGTGCCACAGGGCGATGCCGAGGAGCGCCACCGCCACGGCCTGGTGCGCGAGCCCGAGCGCCAGCGGCACGTGCGCGAGCAGGGTCCAGATGCCGAGCCCGATCTGGGCGAGCACGGCCCAGGCGAGGGCCAGGCCGGAGACCCGCGCAGCGTTGGCGGATGCGCCTCGCATGAGCACCGACACGTGCCAGAAGACGACGAGGGCAATCGCGTAGGCGAGCAGGCGGTGGTTGAACTGCACGGTCAGCGCGTTCTCGAACAGGTTCGCCCACCACGGCGACATGGCGCCCAGGCCGTGCGGGACCAGCCGGCCCTCAATCAGTGGCCAGGTGTTGTAGCCGAACCCCGCCTTGAGCCCCGCCACGAAGCCCCCGGCTACGATCTGCACGAACACCAGGGCGGCAATGGAGGCGGCACCGGCGCGCTGCCACGGCGAGGACGGCGCCGCCGCGCGGCGCGGGCCGAGCGAGAGCGCCACCCACAGGACGGCGCCGAAGATCGCCACGGCCAGCGAGAGATGCAGGGCGAGGCGATACTGGCTGACCTCGGTGCGGTGAACGAGGCCCGAGGATACCATGTACCAGCCGATGAACCCCTGGAGCCCGCCCAGGGCGAAGATGGCGGCGAGCTTCGGCATCAGCGAGCGCGCGAGCCGCCCCGTGGCCAGGAAGTAGAGGAACGGGAGCAGGAAGGCGGCGCCTACCAGGCGCGCCAGGAAGCGGTGCGTCCACTCCCACCAGTAGATCGCCTTGAAGGCGGAGAGGCTCATGCCCCGGTTGATCAGCCGGTACTGGGGGATCTGGCGGTACTTCTCGAACGCCTCCTGCCAGGCCGCCTCGGAGAAGGGCGGGACGGCGCCCATGATCGGCTGCCATTCCGTGATGGAGAGGCCCGAGCCGGTCAGGCGCGTGGCGCCGCCGACGCTCACCATCAGCAGCACGAGCGCGGCAACCAGGTAGAGCCACACGCGTACCGGCTCGAGCCTGGCTGCCGCCGGGCTCGTCCGGTGCGCCGCCGCACCGGGGGACTCCGGCAATGCCGTCTGCTGCGCCATGCCCGCTGTCTTGGCTTGGTTTCGCGCGCGTTCGTATGCGGCGCGTGGTCGCCGCGGCCGCGCCGCCAGCCCCCCGCCCGAGGGTCAGGCCAGATGCGTCTGGACGTAGGCCTCCCGCAATCCGCAGGCGAAGCCGATGCTTTCCAGGCGCAGGGTGCCGTCAGCCCCGATTTCCTCCGGCTCCTCCGGCCAATGGCCGTCGGCACCGCGCCGCAGGAGCTCGGCCAGCACGCGCGTCGAGTGCACAACCAGGATCTCGAGAACGCTGGGGATGGTGGTGTAGGCCCAGACGTTGTCCCAGGTATCGGACGCGTTGCTGGGCGACAGGATCTTGATGAGCGCGATGGGGTCCGGCAACGTCTGCTGCCCCGGAGCGTCGGCAGTGCAACTGATGCCGAGATCGGGGACCCGCATGTTCAAATGCGAACGAATACGCGTGATGACGCCAGGCTCGCCGACGACCCGGCAATGACTCTTGGCGTCGATCAAGGCATTGCCGATCAAACGCCCGAGCGTGATCTGGATCGTCCCGTGCGTCGCGCTGCCGGGTGACATGGCCCGCAGCTCCCCTCCACAAGCCGGAACCTGCGGCCGGTGCCGTCTCCCGGCCAGGCGAGAAACCGCGCGACCGTCATGGTTGACGGCAATTTGGTGAGCGTTTCGTGCATGGTTAGATCTTCCGTCTGCAACTCTAGCACATCCTCGCCATCGGGTGAAGTGCGACGGCTGCCTCTTCGCAGCACCCAGGATGCGAAGCCGTTCTCACAGGTCGGCTAACCGCGAGAAGACCGAGGAACCGACTGCTAGCGGATGCCCTGGTTGCCGCGCTTGACGGGAACGCGCTTCATCGCCTGCACGGCCATGTCCCAGCGCTCGTGCTTCTCCCGCTCCTTGAGCCAGTAGCTCATCAGCTGGGGTCCGGCCAGGAAGTCGCCGCGCAGGCTGTTCTTCCTCATGTAGTCCTGCCATTCGGGCGTCGCGAACACCCGCTTGAACAGGTTCATGTAGTAGGCCTGGGCCGGCGGGCTCATGCCCGGCGCGCCCACCACCGAGCGCTGCATGAAGTAGGTGAAGTCCATGCCGGTCTCGCGGAAGGTCGGGATGCGCAGGTGCATCTCCAGCCGCTGCGGCGTGAACGCCGCGATCGGCTTGGTCATGCCCTTGGGGAAGAACTTGTTCTGCTCGGAGGGGTTGTTGACCGTGGAATCAGCCCGCTTCTCCGCCAGCTCCTTGGCAACCTCGCCGCCGCCTTCGAAAGCCTTGTAGCTCATGTTGAGGCCATAGGTGGAGTTGAGGAAGTCGGTAAGCATGCTGTCCTCCTGGCCGACGCCGGTGCCGGCCATGATCCACTTGTCGCCCTTGGCCCTGGCCGCCTTGACGAAGTCGTCGAGCGTCTTGATGTCGGTGCGGTCGGAGTGCACCCAGAGCAGGAACGCATCCTCGGCCATCCTGCCGATCGGCGCGAAGCTGGCGATGTCGATGCCGAGGTCGGGCCGCTTCAGCGGCGTGGTGTAGAAGCTGTTGAGCGTGAACAGGAGCAGGTGGTCGTCGCCGGCCCGCTTCTTGAGGTGCACGAGCGCGTCGGCGCCGGAGCCGCCGGCGATGTTGACCGGGCTGATCGGCACGGGGGTCAATTTGTGCTTGACGATGATCTCCGCCATGTTGCGCACGATCAGGTCCGCACCGCCGCCTTTGCCGGCCATGATGACGAACTCGATCGGCTTGCTCGGCTGCCACTGAGCCTGGGCTCGGGCCGGAGTGTCGGCGCCCGCCAGCATCGACGCCAGGGCGGGCAGCAAGCCGGCCTGCAGGAAACGGCGACAGAGATGACGCATGGCGGAGCTTCCGGACGATTGATCGACTTTGTGGCGGACAGTTGGTGGTGATGGTCGGCAGCCACGTCGGTGAGGAGAGACAGGACAAGGACGCCGAGCCGGGTGCGAAAGAGACTGCCTCCTCTACTCGCGCACCCAGGCCTCGACGCGCCGGTTGAGGTTGCGGCCTTCCAGCAGGTCGTTGCAGGCAACCGGCGCCAGCTCGCTGTACCCCTTCTGCACCACGAGCGAGGGATTGATGCTTCCCTTGGCGACCGCCAGCAGCGTGTCGCGCACCTGGGTCGCCCGGCGCACGGAGAGCTGGCTGTTGGCCAGATAGGGGCCGACGGCGTCGGCATATCCCAGGAGCAGCACCTCCTTGCCGCGCATGTCCGGCGTTCGAATGAGCTCGGCGAGGCGGTCGATGTCGGCGCGCGCCTTGGCGTCGAGCTCGAACGCCCCGGTCCTGAAGCGGAACGTGATTGAAAGCCGCCGGGCGCCGTTCATGTCGGCGATCAGCTGCCGCATCTGGGCGATGTCGAAGTCCTCGTTGGGGGCGTTGAGCGCGTAGGCGATGCGTCCGCCCTGGTCGTCGAAGCCCAGCGAATCCGGGGTCTGGTCGACGAAGTTGGCCTCGGCGATCACCGCCTGCGCCTGCTTGGAGAGCGCGAAGGCCAGCAGCCCCGTGGCGTGCGGATGAGCCGGCTTCGCCGTCGTATAGAGATAGAGCCGGCGGGTCAGGGGATACTCCTCGGTCTTCACCGTGAACACCGACGGCCGCGTGATGAGGCCGCACGAGCTCTCGACATTGAGCGCCTTGGCGCTGCGCAGGAAAGCAAAGGAGGCAAGGCCGATGCCGTTCGGGTCGGCCGCGACCGCATCGGAGACCTCGGCGTTGGACAACAGGAGCTTGGTGGAGGACGCCAGCGCGAGGTTGCGCGGCTGCAGGAGCAGCGAGTTGAAGGCGCTGAAAGTGCCGGACTGCTTGCTCGGCGAGTAGACGTTGATCTTGGCGGGCGGCAGGCCGACTTCGGACCAGTCGGTGATCTGGCCGGAGAAGATCTTGGCGATGCTGTCGATGGAAAGCGACACGGCAGGGCTGTCCTGGGCGACGATCACCAGGAGGCCGTCGAGCGCCAGCACGTGCTCGTGCTGCGGAGAGCGCACATTGGGCGTGCCGGCCTTGGCGAGCCGCGCCGCCTCCTCGTCGGTGATCGGGCGGGACGACATGCCGATCTGCGCCGAGCCGTCCTCCAGCGAGGTGAATGCGCTGTTGCTGCCGTAGCGCTTGAGATCGAAAACCGCGGCCTCGGCACCGCCCGAATCCTTCAGCCGATAGAGCTCCTCCAGGGGATTGGCGCCGGCGTTGGTCACCAGCGGCGAGTTGAGGCTGGCCGCATAGGCCTTGATCAGCGCCGGCATCAGCTCCCAGCCGACGACGGTCGAGCCGTGCACGCCGACGAGCCTCGAGCGCAGGCCGGGGGGCAAGGTGGGGGGCGGGGCAGCGGCGACCACGGGCCCGGACGCGCCAGGGCAGCCGGAGCCGATGCACTCCATGTTGGCCGCGTCGAGCGTCATGGTGCCGAACACGCGGTTGTCGATGACATAGCGCCCGCCGTCGAACGATTTGAGCCTGCCCTTCAGCTCGAAGCCGCCGCCCCGCATGCGCAGCGTCACCTCGGGACCGTCGGTCTTCGCCTGGGCGGTCTTGGATTCCTTCTCCTTCGCCGCCGGGACCGGGGCGGGGGGTCGCTTCTCGAACAGCGAGGCGGTCCCGACCACCAAGGTCGTCTTGGTCTCGGCCAATACGATGTTGTCGACGGAGACCAGGCTGATGGTGAGCTGCGACTGCCCCGATTGTCCCGCCGGCACCGAGATCGTGACCGTGGACAGCGCGGAGAGCGGGATGGCCCACACGCCGGGTTGGACGAAGTGGCCCTCCGACAGGGAAGTGGCCTGAGGCAGCCCCCTGATCCGGATGAAGCTCTGCTTGGGCAGGGGACCCGAGGTCTTCACCTGCAGCGACAAGGGCACCTCCTTGCCGGGGTCGACGATCAGGACCTTGACGACCTCGAGCCGCGGGGTGCCCGGTGTCTGGCCCGCCGCCGGGGGCACGGGCAGCAGCAGGGCCAGTGGCGCAGCCAGCACAACGGCGAGGGGCAGGGCGTGCCACCAACGGTCGGGCGGTCGCCGGCCTGCCGGCCTCGAAGGGCGGCGGGTCGCCCGCGTTCCGACGGCCACAGATCGCACGGTGCTGTGCATCTACGCACCCCGAGGCTGTGGGAGCAAATGCCGTCTCTCGCCGATACGAGAGGCTTGCACCAGGACGGTCGCGGCATTTCCCCCGAATGACACTTTACAAAAGGCGACGGCACCGAAACACGTTGACCTGAGGCTGCCGCGGCGGCTGCCCGGATCGTTTCGGCTCGTCCACGCAGCGCCCCCGTGCCGCCGCCCCCCGATCCATGCCTGGCAGACGCTGGCGCCTCTTGCAGATTGGCACAGCATCCGTTGTTTCGCCAGTCGGAAGTGCGTTGTCTGCGTTTGCATTGCGCGAGGCCTGCAACCGCAGCGCGAACGGGCACCTATTGCCGCCCGCGGGCTAGATCGGCATGTGCGATCGCAGAGCCGCCTGCGCTGCCGCGACGCTCTCTTCGATGCTCCGGCCGGCGGTATCCAGGAGGATGTGGTCGCTGTCCCACGCCTCGTACTCGCGGTCGAGGACGTCCTGCCAGGTGACAAGGCGGAACCCGGCGGCGCGGGTCTCGACGCGGCGCCGGTGCTCCGCCGCGTCGGAGCAGACGACGACGATGTCGACGAAGGCGGTGCCGGCGCGTTGCGCCGCCCGGTGCCAGGCGTCGCGCGTGATGCGCAGCGGATTGACGCTGTCCCCTACCACCGCCCGCCCGAGGCGCAGATTTTCCTCGGCGAGGGCGTAGGCGGCGCAATAGCCCATGTCGTAGAGATCGGAGATGGCGCGGCCCGCGTGCGATGTGGAGATGCCGTGCTCGATGGTATCGATGCGCAGCCAAAGGGCGCCCAGCTCGTGAGCCAGCGCGCGGGCGATCGTGCTCTTTCCGGCTCCGGGCAGACCGGAGAAAATCAGCAGCACGGGAAGCTCCGTTCCATGCCGAAGACCCCTCCAGACTGGCACGGCGTCCGCCGTTTCGCCAGCCGGAGTGCGTTGTCTGGCGACGCGTGGTGGAAGGAAGTACAGCGACAATACGGTACGGTCCGGCGACGACGATGGGCATCGCGAGGAGCAGCCGCGGTGGGGTCTGCGCCATCGGGTCAGACGCGGGTCCAACCCATCCGGGGCTACTTCT
>Ga0209382_10001260_pt1 | contig 40282 bp, 26 predicted proteins | sample SoiMetdeltSBSDD5_FD_187599 | JGI IMG/M metagenome (GOLD analysis project Ga0209382, IMG submission 187599) | Bulk soil microbial communities from a Populus tree surrounding site in Tennessee, USA - Soil MetaG P. deltoides SBSDD5 (SPAdes) (version 2) | ecosystem: Environmental > Terrestrial >... | reverse complement strand
ATGGCGATTTCCTCCCTTCAGGTAGGTTCGCCCATGAGTGTAAACCTTAAAGTCTCGTAGTCATAAGTGAAGTCTCGTAGTAATGAGAAATCTCGTTGTAGTACTAAGTTTTTCCCGAAAGCTCAGTTCTAATAAGGGAAACGCGCTTAGGGCAAAAATCTGACACCCCAATTACTGCTCCACATGTTCGGGCGAAATTCCGAACGCAATCACGGGAATGGCCACCCTCTCCACCACCGGTCTGATGAACTTCAGCATAAACGCCAGGATCGAATTGCCTCGAGGCGAGTTCGAGTTCGGCCCGATCAACCGTTTATTCGATTCGAGCGCCACGGGCAACAACCGATGAATGAGACCGACGATGGCTTGAATCGTTTGGGTAGGCCACTCGCGCCGGCGCTGCACCCGCGCCAGATCCGCTACCGAGACGTGGCCCGCCTTCAGCGGCGCGCTCAAAATATTCGCCGTCGCCACCGCATCCTGAATCGCGTAGTTAATCCCGTTGCCCCCAACCGGTGACATGACGTGCGCCGCATCGCCGATGAGCAGCAGACCGGGCTTGTACCAACGCGCCAGACAATCCGCCTGGATGGATAACAAGCTGACTTGTTTCCAATCCTGAAGTTCGGCCACGCGCTCTTTGAATTCGGGCGCGGTGGCGGCAATCTGATGCCGCAGCGCTTCCAGCCCGGCAGCGCGCAATTTGGAATACGAGTTCTTCGGAATGGAAAAACCGCACTGCCATTGCTCGCCGCGATCCAGTTGAATCAACACGTGCCCTTGATTGATCCGCCCCATCAAGCTATAGCCATCACTCGGCTGGCGGGTCAGGCGGAACCAGAGTAAGTCTATGGAAGGCGCGGACTTGACCGCCTGGAAGCCGCCCAATTTGCGGAGTTGCGAGTAACGCCCATCCGCGCCGACGGTGAGCAGGGCGCGCACTGCGTGCGGGCCGTCGGCTCCGTGGTAACGCACGCCTTGCACCCCTCCCGCGTCCTCGATCAATTCATCTACGCGCGCACCCATCACTAATCGAAAGGCCGGAAAACGTTTCGCTTCCTCGGTGATAAATTCAAGAAAGTGGACTTGGGGCATGAGCGCAATATATGGAAATTTTGTTTTGAGTCGAGCGAAGCCGGCTATCTCGACCGGCCCTAGTGGAGTCTGAGCGGTGATTTTATCCAGCTTGGTGTGTGGCAGTTGGAGCAGGCGCTCGGCCAGCCCCAACTCGTCCATGATTTCGAGGATGGAAGGATGCAGCGTATCGCCGCGATAGTCGCGGTCGAAGTCGTAGTGCGCTTCGAGCAGCGTGACGGCAATGTCTTGGCGCGCGAGCATGAAGGCCAGGACCGCGCCCGCCGGCCCACCGCCGACGACGACGCACGTTGTATGCTCAATCATGCTAGGGAGTAAAATCTACCACCAAGTCACCAAGACACAAAGAAAACATGAAGATTCTTTTGTGACCTCGTGTCTTCGTGGTTAAAAAGACTCAGCCGCGCGTTCTTAACGATCCCGATGGGGTGGAGAGGTATCATATTCTTCTACATTCGTTCCGAAGGTTGGGCTTTTTAAATAGCGGTTGAAAAAGATCAACGTGCGCTGCCACGCATCCGCGGCGGCTTCAGGGTGATAATTCGGGCGATCATCATTAAAGAAAGAATGCCGCGCGCCGGGATAAATTTTGATGTCGTGCGGGATGTGATATTTCTCCAGCATTGGCTCCAATTGGCGCGCGGCGGCCGCGCTGAAATCCTGTTCGGGGTAACTGCCAACGACGGGACAGGCGCGGGCGACGGCCTCGAGCGGTCGCGGGTTGGTGCAATAAAACACCGAGGCCGCGCGCAGCTTCTCGCCCTCCACGCAGGCCATTTGCAACGCATACGCTCCGCCCATGCAAAAACCGATCGCGCCCACCCGCTTGGCATCCACTTCCGGCCGCGAACTCAGAAAGTCGAGCGCGGCGTGCAGATCCCCGACGATGCCGTTTTCCAGTGGATGGATCAACATGCCGTAGAAGATGCGCGCCATACACGCGACGCGGCCACCGGTGGAGAACAAGTCCACCGCCAACGCCGCGTAACCCTCACCCGCGAAGCGTTGCGCGATTTCGCGGATGTTGTCATTTAGCCCGAAGATTTCGTGGATGATGACGACGCCGGGGAATGGGAGGTTGCCTTCCGGGCAAGCAAAATAGGCGGACAGCGGTTGCCCCGGTTCCCGCGGGCGAGGTACAGTGACTGTTTCGGTGCGTAAGGCGGAGTTGGGCATGCGGGTTTTCCTTCTGTGTATGAAAATTCAGAGAGAATTATCTATGTCAAGCAAGATAACTGAAAACCCAGTGAAAGTGTTCTGCTCTCAGGAATGGTCAGACCGACGCGGTCCGCTACGCGAGACCGCGTCGGTCTATATTTTTTTCGGGTCAGGTGTCAACGGATCGCTTCGCGCAACGGATCAACGGATTTCGGGCGATCCGATGATCCGTTGCGCATCCGTTGACTATTTCCACTTCAACAAATTCAGCGCGGTCAGCGGCTCGCCCTGGAAGATGAACTGCGTCACCTTCTCCTCGCCCTCGCCCGCGCGCTCGCGCCTCAGGCGCGCGCTCACATCCATCCAGCGGATCACGCCGTCCGAGGCGCGGATCACGAGCATGACCGAGTATGGCAACCGCAGCCAGTCATCCACGTGGCGCTCGTTCTTGAGTGTGAAGATTTCTTCGCCGTCCTCCGTTCGCTGACGCGCGTAGGAATCGCCGGACTTGAGTTGAATGTACAGCCGCTTGCCGCTTGGGTTTCCGTGCTGATCCCTGAACTCAATCTCGCCGTCAATGCCATCCAGTTCGCTGGTGTGCCGCCAAATTTGCCCGGCCTCGGCGACGATAAACATGGTATGCGCCTCCGCCGCGAGTTCGCGGCTCTCGCTCTCAATGCTCGCGCGGGACTCTTCTTCCAACTCGCGGACGCGGCGCTGAAATTCTTCTGAGGCGAACTTCTGCTCAATCAGGTCCCACAGCGGGACGCGTTTCTCGCACTTGACGCACAGAATGTCCTTCTTCCCCTCTTCTAGCCGCTCGAGCGCCGTCTTGCGATTCTCGACCGGCGTCCCGCAGTGCGGGCAGACGTAATGCCGCAGCCGGACGACGTCCGGGGCCTTGAGCTTGAGATGTTCGTGGACGTAGCGGATGAAGGTGACCTGCGTATCCTCCGGGACGCCGGGCTCGAAGTAAACTTCCAACTCCGCCGCGCCTTCCGGTTTCTTCGTCATCTTGAACCCGAGCCGCTTCCCGGCTGGCGTTTTGAAATCCGCAGCGAAGCGCCAGAGTTGATCTTTATCGAAGGTCGGCGTGTGGTGCAGCCGGACCACGAGCGTGGCATAAATCTCGTCGAGCGGGCCGCTGAACTGGTAGCTGACGAACACCGCCGGGTGGCCCTCCAACTCCGGGCGCTCGCGTTTGAAGTAGGACGGGAAGACGAGCAGCGTGCCCACCTCTGCGCGCTCGCGCAGGCACAGCCCATGCTCCACAAACGTCTGGTGCATCGCGCGCAGGACGATCTGCTCCTCGTCGCGCGGCAGCCGCTTCATATCTTGATAATCAAGCTCACCGGCGAGCACGTCTTCTTCGTTGATGCTACCGATCTCTTCGACGTGCGCGCGCACCGAGCGGATGACGGCGGCGGCGTAGGCGTTGACGCGCTCCGGCTGCAAGAGGACGAAATCCCCGAACTCCAACTGCCAGACGACGCCCGGCCCGGCGAGCAGCCCGACGACCGCGCGCAGTTCGTCAAGCGTGAAGCGCTCGCCGGACAGCCGCATTTCGAGTTGCTGCTTGAGTTCGACGACGCGCAGGAGGACGAGGCCCTCGTCCTTGAGTTTGACGATTTGCTCTTTGAGCAGCTTGAAGATTCTTGGCGAGGCCGTCCAGGGAATCTCATCCCACGGAATGTGGCGGATGATGGCTTCGCGCAGTTCATCGCAACCGGTTCCGATGAGCGCGCTCGTTTCGAGGTAGCCCGCGAAGCCCCGCTCCTTTTGAAACTGCTCGATCGTGTTTTGACTGAGCATCAGGCCGCCGCGATCCACCCGACCGGCGACGAGCAGTTTCTTAAATGGACGTCGCGCGGCGCGCTGCAAGTCCCGATCCCACTGGCCTAGGCCCTCGAACGGATTCTCGCTCTGCGGGTTGAAGACGAGCACTGCCAGCGCGGTCTCGTCCATGTATAGTTGATGGATCAGACGGTAGTCCGCCTGCCCGGCGAAATCCCACAGCCAGATCTCGCGCTCTATCCCGGCTGGCACGGCATGATCCGGCAACTTCAACTGAGTGGCCCAGGCCGCATCCGTAGAGACGCTGTCTTTGAAAACATTCTCCGTGAGCCGATAGGCCAGCCCGGTCTTGCCAGTACCACTTTCACCAACAAGCAGCACTTTGGCGTTGGTATAACGGTCGGCCTCCGTCACAGTTGTAGGAGCAGGCATGATTGGTGGAAGATCCCAGACACGCACAGTCTTGTCTTTCGAGCCTGAGATGACCCTTTGCCCATCCCCGCTAATCGCTACGCTATAAACCCAGTCACTATGCCCCTCAAGAGTGAGGACAAGCCTGCCCACCTCCAAGTCCCAAACCCGCACAGTATTATCTAGTGATCCTGAAACCGCCCGCCGCCCGTCCGTGCTGATCGCTACGCTATTAATAGTGCCCGTATGCCCTTCGAGCGTGGCGACGAGTTTGCCAGCCTTCATGTCCCAGACTCGTACAGTCTTATCATTGCTGCCTGAGACAGCCCGTCGCCCATCCGCGCTGAGCGCCACGCTCAAGACTGCGCCCGTATGCCCTATGAGCGTGGCGACGAGTCGGCCCCGTTCCCTTAGTAGGTCCCAGACCCGCACAATGTTGTCACTGGAGCCCGAGACAGCCCACCGCCCATCCGCGTTGAGCGCCACGCCCAAGACTGCGCCAGTACGTCCCCTCAGCGTAGCGACGAGTTTCCTGGCTTCCACATCCCAGACCCGCACAGTACGGTCATAGGAGCCCGAGACGGCCCGCCGCCCATCTGCGCTGAACGCTACGCCCAAGACTCTGTCGGTATGCCCTCTCAGCGTGGCGACGAGTTCGCCAGCTTCTAGATGCCACACCCGCACAGTCTGGTCATAGGAGCCCGAGACAGCCCGCCGCCCATCTGCGCTGAGCGCCAAGCCCCGGACTCTGTCGGTATGCCACTTTAGTGTGGTGACGAGTTTGCCAGCTTCCACATCCCACACCCGCACGGTGTGGTCACTAGAACCCGAGATAGCCCGCCGCCCATCCGCGCTGAGCGCCACGCTGTTGACTTGGCTGGTATGCCCCTCGAGCACTACTACGAGGTGTGTTTGCTGTTTCGAATCAGGAATAGACTCTATCTCAGCCATTGCCAGGCGGCAGGAGGTGAGCAGGCGCGCGTACTGCTCGTCGGCCTTCTTCCGCCAATCCACATAAGCAAACTGCTTAAGCGCATCCTTGATTTCGGCATCATCGAGGCGGAGCGGGATGAAGCGGCGCTCTTTGTTCGTCGGGTCGCGAAAGCGGAAGGTGCCGCTTTCGAGCGTCGTCCAGTCGGAGGCGAAGGCGTGTTGGGACATAACGAGGACGAGGACGCGCGAGGCTTCGAGGCCGTCCTCAACTCGTTTCAGGATCGGGTCGCCGGGCTTGATCTCCCACGCGTCGAGCCACACGCGTAGGCCATCGCGCTTCAGACGCTCGGCCAACTCGTGGACGGCGGCTGTGTCTTTGGTGCTGTAACTGAGAAATACGTCGTGGGTAAAAGAGTCAGGCATGATTAATCAAGGACCAAGGACCAAGGACCAAGGACCAAGGGCAAAGGACCAAGGATAAGGCGCAAGAGCCATATGCCATCTGCTATCAGCTATCTGCTATCTGCCATCAGCTATCCGCCGTTCGTCTTTCGTCCTTCGTCCTTCGTCATCCTCCCGTGTAATACCCTCGCAACTCCACCTGCTCCAGAATATGTCCCTCCATTGCTTTCAACACTTCTTCATACTGCGCGCCGGGGGGCAGGCCGGGGGAGGTATCCAGCGCATAGAGCGTGAAAATATACAGATGCTTCTCGCCCGGACCGGGGCACGGGCCGCCATAGCCTTGATCATACGGCGCGGGATAACCGTTGAGGCCTTGCAAGCCCCGGCCCTCCGGCAAACTGAGTTCAGCGGGCTGCCGCTCGGTTAAACCGGTTGAGTCAGGAGGCAAGTTGTAGACCACCCAGTGTGGGAAGAACGTGCCTTCCGGAGCGTCGGGATACGCAAAGTGCATATCATCCACCATAATCAGCGAGAAACTCTTCGTTTCGCGCGGCACGTTGACCCAACTCAACGCTGGGGAAGCGTTCTCCTGGCCGACCTCTCCACCGGGGCAGACGAAACTTCCACTGTCCGTTGCAGCGGTGAAAGATTTCTGGGCATGGCGCACCGGAATTTCACCTTCCGTTTCAAAGGCCTCACTGAGCAGCGTGAATGGCCCGGGGGTTTCCGTCGGCGCGGCGGTTGACTCTGCCGTTGGAACCAAGGTCGGCGGCACAGCTGTATTCGTCGCCGGCGCACCCGATCCACAGGCGACGACGAACAGCAGGTAGCTGATAGCAGATAGCCGATAGCAAATAGCTGATGGCGACAGCAACTTACTTGCCATCCCGCTCCGCTTCGCTCCGGGGACTATAGCTTGCCACCTGCCACTTGCCCTTTGGGATTTCGCGTTCTTTGCGGTTGGCATTTTGGATTTTACCTTTCGTCCTTCGTCCTTCGTCTTTCGTCCTTCGTCATTTTTCATTTTTCATTTCTTTCATTTTTCACGCGAAGCGGTCCTTCGTCCTTCGTCCTTCGTCTTTCGTCCGTCTTCCGTCCTCCGTCCTACTTAATCGTAAACACCACCCCATCCCCTCTTCCGAACACCTCCGGGAAGTAGAACTCACTCGCGGTGGTTGGGATTACTTTATACGTGCCGGGCAGCGAGGCGTGCAGTGTGTAGGTGTATTCGTAAGTTCCTTTTGGCAGGTAGGTGGCGAAGAGCACGACCTTCTCATCGCGCAGATCAGTGTTCGAGAACCACCACCAGCCCCAGCCGTAATACAGCGGGTCGGCGGAGTTTAATTCCGGCGGCTGCCCGACGATAGACGTTGTGAGGAGACTCGTGTCCACCGGCTCCGTCCCCGCCGGGATCGGGTCTTCGACGACGACGTAGTACAGATCGTTCGGCGCGATGAGCGTGACTTTTACCTGGATGTCCTGACCGGCGGTCGCGGACGTGACCGTGGGACAGGCGGGTTGCTTTTCCCCTCCACAATCGCCATTCTTGATTGAGTATTGTCGCGCGACGGTGAGGCCGCGATTGAGTGAACGCACTTCTTCCACCGGTAAATAAATGTTGAGATGCGCGGTGTAATACAGCCGCCCGTCACCGGAGCCGCGTTGGACGACGAGACGATTGGCCTGATCTTTGAGCAGATCCGCGACGGCGATTTGGAGCGAGATCGGATCGCGCAAGTTGCCGGCATTCGCCTGCCCGGTCTTTAGCGATTTGCCATTGAGGGTCAGGCTGTAATCATAGTTCGCCTTCAACTCGCCGCTGACCACCATCCAATCCGTCAGGCCGATGAGCGCCCAGGCGGTTTCTTGGGTTGTCTCCCAAGCGGAGGCTTTGCGCGCCGTCATCAACCACCGCACCACGTTCGGGATCAAGTTATTCTGCGGGTCCAGACGCGCCAGCGCATCCAGGACAATCGCGGTCGAGCGCGTATCGGTGTTCATGTTCCACCAATCGTCTTCCGACTCTTCCCAGTGCGCGCCGGTCGCGGAAAGGATAGCGGCGTTGTTGAAGTCGGAGATCATCGCCTTGATGCGCTGGTCCGCCGGATCAATTAAATTGAGCGTGAGCGCGAGATAGGCGCGGGCGTACGCCTGCAAGCGAGTGCGGGCCTCGTACAGTTGAACGGTCGCGCTCGTCTGGCCCTGGCCTGCTTCGGCGAGCGTGTAGAGGATGAACGCCTGCCGGTTCAACATCCAATCATCCGCCGTATCACTGGGCAGGACGATCTCTTGTTGCAGATAGGCGGCGCCTTTTGAGATCACGTCATCACTGACTTTGAATCCGGCTTGCTGCGCTTTCACCAGACCGAAGACGACATAGGCGGAGACGTAGGCACTTGACTCATCGTCGCTCCACCAGCCCCAGCCACCATCCACATGCTGACGCGCATACAGACGTTGCAAGCCGGTGTTCACCTGCGTGGTGAGATTCGCTTCCAATTTCGGATCGGCGAGATTCAATTTTTTCAACGCTTGATAGGTGAGCACGTTCGGCAGGAAGCGCGAGACGGTCTGCTCGGTGCACTCGTACGGATAATGCTCCAGGAACGAGAGTCCGCCGGTCATGCCGGCCGCGAGTGAGGGATCAAGCTGAATATTCAACTCGCCCTGCGTCGCATCGAAGCTGCGCGGTAGGTTGATCGCTTCCAGCACCGAGTTCGCATCCGTCAATTGGCCGGCGGTCGCCGTCGTCTCGGGCGCGGAATATTTGTAAATCGGCAGCGTCTGGTCGGGCGGGAGACCCAGGGTCGGCTTCGAGGCATCCTCCAAACCGCCACCCTTCACCGAAAACGTCAGGTCGGCGGACGCGGCCTCGTTCACCGTCACTTGCCACGTCACCTGCGCGCGATCATTTGCTTTCACCTTAATCTTCTGCGTCGCGGGCGAGTCCAACGTCACACCGGTTCCGGCGAGCGTCACCGAGGCCTCAATATCTTTGGCCGTGTTGTTGTTGACGACGGCCCCGAGTTGCGCCTGATCGCCGACGACGAAGAAGCGCGGCGTGACCGGGCGGATGAGCAAGTCTTTGCCGGCGACGATGTCCACCGTGCCCTGACCGACGAGCGTGTCCGCGGTGAGGCCGCGCGCATCCAGCCGCCAGGTGGTGAGGTTGTCCGGCAGCTTGACGCTGACCGAGGCCTCGCCATTTTGATTCGTAACGACCTCCGCTTTCCAGTACGCGGTGTCCAGGAAGTTGCCGCGAATTTCATCGAACCCGGCTTCCCCACCGCCGCCGCCGCCTTTGGCGCGGGCCGCTTGAATGTTCAGGCGATCAATCGAAAGCGTCAGCCCCACGCCGGTGCGGACACTGAGACCGCGCTCGCTGTAGAACGTGTCGAGGATCGGCGCGGAGTTCGGCGGCGCGAGCGAGAGCACCGCCAAATCCACAACGCCGATGGAGAACTCGGCCGCCACCGGTTTACCGGCATAGTCCGTGGCTTTGACCGCGTACGTGACCGTATCGCGCGGCCCCACTTTAGTTTTGTCCGGCGTGAGCGTGACTTTGAGCTGCTGCTGTTCCGGGCTGACGACGAGTTTGACGGTGCCCATTTTGAACGACGGCGTGGGATTGTTATCATCCACGCCTTTGACGATGACGACCGAGAAGAAAACGTCCGGCGCGTAATCGGCGGTGAGCGGCAACTTGTAGACGGTGCTGTTGGTGTTGAGGGGGATGACTTCGTGCTTGAGCAGCCGACCGCGTTCGAGGGTGACGAGCGCGACGGCGGAACCCTGGAAGGGGGAGGGGATGAGGATTTCGGCGGTGTCGCCGGGTTTATAGGATTTGCGGTCGGCGACGAGCGTGATCCGGTCGTCGTTGTTCTGCCGCCAGGTGACAAACTCGCCCGACGAAACCCAGACGATGGTCGAGGCCGTGATCTTATGCCCGGCAGAATCAACGCCGGTGACTTTCACTTGATAGACGCCGCCCTTCGGCGGAGTGAAGGAAGCCGTGGCTATACCCTGCGCGTCGGTCGTCACATCGCCTTGGGTCACGGGCGTATCTTTCACGTGACACGTCCAGGAATTTGTCTGCGTGTCCGGGTCTTTCTCCAGCGCGCAGTTCCATTGATGCTCGTTGTAGACGATGTGCAGCTTTTGATTCGGCGCGGGATCGCTGTTCCAATCCACGGTGATGAAATTGAAGTTGACCGGTTTCCCGGCCTCGCCCACATATTGCTCCGGCCGCACGCCGATGTAGAACTGGCCCTGATGAACGACGACTTCCGTCCGGCCCGAAACTTCCTGACCATTAATATCTTTGACCGTGGCTTCGATGGTGTACAACTGCGATAAGCCGGAGTCAGAGAGATCGGCGGGAACGTCGAGCGTCGCGTGCCCCTGCGCGTCCGTCTTCCCCTCCTTTTCCGAAATCAGCCGACCAAAGGTTCCATACACCGGCCCGGACTCGCCGGACGAATAATCGAAATCGTAGAAATCGTAATAGCCCTGGCCGGTGTAGTTGAACACGTAATCCGCCGAGAGCACCGACCAATGCACGTCGGCGTTTGAGACCGGCCCGCCGAAGAAGAAGCTCGCGTCAACCGTTACAGGAATCGTCGTCCCTTGCACCGTTTGCTTGAGGGGCGACTCGACGCTCACTTGAAATTCCGGCTTGTGATATTCCGCGACGCTGAACGAGACATTCCCGACTGTGTTCTCGCCTTTGAGCACGGAGAGGTTGTAGTAACCCAGCCCGGCTTCCTCGGCCAACTTGAACTCGCCTGAGAACGTCCCAAACGGAGTCAGCTTGAGCTTGTCGCTGTAGACGCTTTCACCTTGATCGTTGTAAATGCTGACGCCGGCCTCCTTGAGATCAGGCAAACTAAAGCGCGCATCGTCTTCGTTCCGCAGGACGCCTTTGAAGTAAACGATTTGTCCCGGACGGTAGATAGGCCGATCGGTGTACAGGTACGTGGTGGAATCACGCGGATAGAAATCACCCGTCAGCCCAAAGTTCCACGGGTCAATGCCATCCGACCAATTGGCGAGGCCGATGGAGAACGAGGCCTTGTCCGGCCCGCCCTGTGAGACGGCATACATTTGCGTCCACAAATCCGGGCGCTGATCGAATGGCGCGCTGAACACGCCTTGCGCATCCGTCTGGCCTTGGGCCACTTGCTTGAAGTTTTGGTCGTAAAGCGTAATCGGTAGATTACTGAGGGGCTGGCCGCTGTTCAAGTCCGTCGCCCAGACCAGACCTTCTTTCATCGCCGTCTTGAGTGTGAGGTTCGCGCCGGAGACGACGAGGAGTTGATGTGAATCATCTGAGATGCCGTCCACGCGCATATTCAAATAGTACAAACCTGGATCGAGCGGGCCGCCTTCGGAAGCCACGACCACACGCGTGAGGATGGCTTCGTTGAGGCTGTTTTGAATCGTTTCCGTCCACTCTCGCAGGAGCTCGAGCGAGCCGGGGTTGAACGATTGGAAGAAATCGTACGCTTCGGGGCCGGTGAGCTTGGCAAATTGCTGGAGCGGCAGCCGGTAGAGTGAGAAGTGCGCTTGATCCACATTCATCGTGGTGATGTACAACTCGGTGTTCTTGTACGCGGAATAGGTTCCCACCTCGCCGTTAGAGTTGAAGTAAGCCTGCGCGGGGAGCGGGCCGGTGGTGAAGTTGACCACGCGTCCTTCCGGGATGGCATTCCCGTACGGGTCTTTCATCCCGGCGCCGAGCGTGACTTGATAAGCGGTGGAAGGTTTCGAATCCCAGTTTAAGAAAAGGCTGAATTCGGAATCAATCCACGAGGTATAGATGTTCGTGGGCTCGGGCAAAATCTCAATGTTCGATTCCAGCGTGCTCAGGTCCATGGGCGAGGCAAAATAAATTCGGAAGCCGTAGTAGGAATCCACCGGCTGCTCACTCGTGGACGGATCGGTGCTCAGGATGGCGGGCGCTTTGACGGTGGTGAAGTTAACGGTAAATGGTTGGGTGAGGGCCGCCGCACCATCCGCCGACCGCGCGGCGGTGTCAACTTTCGCCAGGTAACTCGTCTGGAGTTCGAGTTTTTGGTCGGCGACGAAGACCAGAGAGAGATCATCCTCCGACCAATGAAACGAGCCGGGCACACTTTGGCCGGAAGGGGTGAGCAGCGCAAAAGCCGCTTGCGTGGAGGCGTGCTCCATCGGCTGGTTGAAGGTGATGCTGATGGGCTGCGTGAGCGCGATGTCCGGCTGATCGGAATATGGATCGGCGGAGACGACGGCCGGCGAGAGCGTGCTGAACTGCCAGACGAAATCTTCTTTGAGAACGCCGCCGGTCGTATCTCCCAAACCGGCTTTCACCCGGCCGGTGTACGTCTTGCCACCGGCCAATGATTTTGTCGGACGGAACACGTAAATGCTCGTGTTCAACCATTCGCCCTTCCCTTCCACCGCGGGCTCCAGCGTGAGGGGATTCGGCAGCGAGGCTTGATCGCCAATGGAGGTCAACGGCACGACCGGGCGGTTGAACATTAAGGTGACTGCCGAACCGACTTCGACCTCGAAGGTGTCCGGCGCGGGAATCACCTGCGCCACTTCCAAAAATCCGACGGTGTCCACTTTAAAGGAGAACAAGTCGGCGAGAGCGAGACCGGCCTGGCTTTTGGCCGTCTGGCCGATGCTGACGAGGTAACGTGAGGCGCGCTCGAGGAGAGTCGCGGGCTTGAAGACTAACGTGGAATCATCCGGCCAGGAGAATTGGCCGGAGACCGACGGTTCCAGCTTGAAGGCGGATTCGACCGAAGCATGATCCATCGGCGAATCAAAATAAACGGTGATGACGCCATCCGGCGGGAGTTCGACGCCGCGCTCCGGCATGTGCTCGACGATGGTTGGCGCAATGGGCGGCAGCGGCGTGGGCGTCGGCCCGAAGAGACCGGGCATGGAGCAGGCTAGCGACGCGATGAGGAGGAGTGAGAGGACCGATCCTAACCGGGAGCGACGTTTAGTGAGCATGGGAATCTCCTAAAGAGAAAAAGAAAGAGAGAAAGATGTCACCAATAAGGAACATTTTGATTATACACTTTTCAGACGACCTCACCCCCGCCCCCGCGCCGGACGTGCGCCGCACCTTGAAGGTGCGGCGCACGTCCGGCGCGGCATGAAAAGAAACCCGGTCTCTGTTAAGAGAACCGGGTTTCTAAAATTCAGCCACTGATTGTGGAAGAAGTTTAGGCTCGGACTGGCATACGCTCCGCGGCGAAGTTGAGGATGCGCGAGGTCATCTGGCCGTAGTCATATCCCAGTGCTCGGGCCGAGCGCGCAAAGCCGCCTTCCATGGTGATGTCCGGGTTGGCGTTGACATCTAAAACGTACGGGACGCCGTTGCGCACGCGGATGTCAATCCGGGCATAGTCACGCAAGCGCAACGCGGTATAGGCTTTCAGCGCCACTTTTTCAATGCGGCGTTTCAACGCCGGCTCCAGCGCCGCGGGGCACTGCACCCCGGTCAAGCGGTACGCATCCGAGTCCGGATTCCATTTGGCGTCAAAGGTACACAGCCGGTCGTGGTAATCCGGGAAAGCCGAGTAGTCAATCGCCCCAATCGGCAGGACGGAGGGCGTGCCGTTCCCCCAAACGGAGACGTTGTACTCGATACCGTCAATGAAATCTTCGACGAGCGCCGGTTCTTTCCAGGTGTCCAGCACGTACTGCACCCGCTCTTTAAGCTGCTGCGACGAGTCCACGACGGATTCGCGCGTGATGCCGAAGGAGCAGTGTTGGTTGGCCGGTTTCACCAGGGCAGGGAAACGCCGCCAGCCATTGAGCACAGCACGGTCATAGACTTTGGAAACGGGGGTGGGGATTTTATACTGCAGGAGGAGGGATTTGGTGGAGCCTTTGTTCTGCGTGGCGGCCAGCGCCCAGGGGTCTGATCCGGTATAAGCAAAACCTAATTCTTCAAAAACGCGGGGGAAGATTTCATAAGCATTCGGATCACGATCCAACCCCTCGCACCAATTGAAGATGACACACTCATGGGGATCAAATTGCTTGAGGGGGCCGGCAATGTCCAACTGGATGATGACGGGCGTGGCCTGAATGCCGATCGCGCCCAATCCCCGTCGCATCCGATCCACCGCTTCTTGCGAAACGATGGTGTCGTCGGCTGTCCAATCACTCAAAATGCTGTAAAGGATCAATGCTTGAAACTTGCGCTCGGTCTTAACTCGAACTGTTCGTTCAGCAGTGCTAATCATCATTTGGGTTGCCTCCAGCTAGGTTGACTTTTATTCAGAGACATTCGCCAACCTACATATAGAGCTGCGTTCCTCCAATCTACCAGATATGCCAACAACTAGACGTAAGCATCGTACCATAACTATTAAGTCAGTCAATATGTCTAGCCTTAAAATTCACAAGGTAGGACTTTTGACTCATTCGGAGTCTTTTTTACAGGAATATTGATAGTAGAGTAAAAGGCTGATCAAGTCAGTAAAGTCGGAAAGTCCACAGTCCGAAGTCGAAAGCAGTTGACTTAGGACCTCGGACTGCGAGACTGGTAATGAACATGTGAAGCGGAGGGAAGGCACTGATTAGACGGGTAGCAGCTCCGCCTGCTCCGGCGAAGGGCGTTTAGCGGCAATCAACGCCTGAATCCTCTGCGACATTTCGGCCCGCAGCGCATACGCCTGTTTCAAGTCCGGGGCCAGCAGGATGTAACCGAAGGAACCATATTGCAACAAAGACACATTCGTGAGGATGAGACCGGCGTGACGGTGACCCATGGGATAGATTAAGTCATGCAGGCTTTCATATAAAGTATCGAAGGAGATCGGGCCGGCCTCGGCCACCGGTTTATTCGCCGTCAACACCGCCGCGCGCTGCGTGTAATCTCGACCAAAGAGATGAACGGCTGCGTCATGGCCGTGGGAACCACCCGTCCGGCGCATATTGAACTCGACCATGTAGACCTCGCCATCCTGGCCCATGACAAAGTCAATATCGAACGGACCGACATAGCCCATCTCGCGCATCACCTGGGCAATAGTGAGGCTGTCTTGCCGGAGGGACAGCGTCAGCGGCGCGGGCAGAACATTCGGATGGATTTCAACGCCGATAAACTCCCCATTCTCCGCCAGCGTCTGCGCGGACAGACACGAGAATTCCACCTCCCCCGCCCCGGGCGGAGGCACATATAAATCCGGCGAAGGTGAACCACCCCCAACCGAGACATCCGCCGCGATGAATTTTTCGGCAACTAACAGATCGTTATCTAAATACGGATTGGCGTCCAGGACTTCCAGAATATCTTGCAGAGTTTTTACTTCCGCGGACTCCGGCTTGAAAACCGATAGACCTTCGCCGCCAGCCCCTTGATCCGCTTTGACCACGCAGCTTTCGCCGCGCTCCAGAAACCAGGCCGCCACCTGCGCCGCCTGCATCCGATCGCGGCAGACGAAACCGGGCGCGACCCGCAAGACTTTTAGTTCGCGAGCCAGCGATTGCCCCAGTGCGCGAAAACCAGCCTTGGTATCCAGATAATCACGCAGCCAGAGCCTCCGGCGATCCACGGACTCTGGCAGTTGAATGTGTGCCCCGGCCTGACGCAGGCGCTCGGCCAACTCCAAAAACTCGGCGGTCGTCGTGTAAGGAATCAGATTGACCGGTTCATGGCCGCAGTAAGTCACCAAGTCCCGAAACAGCGCCGGGTCCTCCCACACATCGCGGGACAGGCACAGAGTCGGTTCAGACGGCCAGCGCACTTCCAAGTGACGATAGCCCATCGCGGTTTGAACATGCCGCAAAAACTCTTTGGGGACGGGTTGCGAGGTGACGACCAGTTTGTTATCCCCGGCCCAGAATAAACCGCGCTCGCCCAGATTCTGATCAAAGCGCATTTGATGTTCGCGCGCCTCCGGGGTGCGCATGCGGAGGGTGGACTCACGAAAAGTTTCCGCCGTGTTCGCGATGATTAAGGTTTTAGTTTTCAAGTTGGGTATCCTCAGTTGAGAGCCGTAGCTTCTTGAGAATAAGCGCTTTGGGAATAATGACACAGTGACGGGGTGACACGGTGACAAGGTGAGTGTTGTAGAAAAGATCACCTTTTCACCCGGTCACCGTGTCACCGTGTCAGTTCTAATTACTCCGAATGTTTTCCATTCGCAGGGACGGTTTCAGGTTCATCCGATTCCAAGCGGCCTTCCCCAATCCCCAGCGGCTGCCATTTATGCGTATCCGCATTGAGCCGGTGCTGCTGTCCATCGCCCCGGACGTGCGTCTGGGCAAAGCCCGCCGGTTCAATCGTCATGCGTTCCCCTTCCAGCAAACCGAGCACGCCGCTCTGGCCCGGCTCGGGGCGTTTAACGGACTGCGCCTCGAGGTGCTTGATCGCTTCCGGATCATAGTCCAGCGGCTCACTGTAAGTGGTGACGAAGCCTTCAAAGTTGCGTAGCACGACTTTGCTCGGCCCGGAAGCGAGCAAGTAATTGGGCATGACCGGAATCTTGCCGCCGCCGCCGGGCGCATCCACCACATAGGTGGGTACGGCATAACCGGAGGTGTGGCCGCGCAAGCCTTCCATGATTTCGACGCCCTTGGAGACGGTCGTGCGGAAATGCCCGGCGCCTTCGACCAAATCGCATTGATAAAGATAGTAAGGTCGGATACGCAGCATCGTCAGCTTGTGGATCAACTCGCGTTGAATGTGGACGGAGTCATTGACGCCGGCCAGGAGCACGGACTGATTGCCCAGCGGGACGCCGGCGCGGGAGAGGCGATCGCAGGCTTCCGCGAGTTCGAGCGTGATCTCATTCGGATGATTGACGTGGATGTTCATCCAGACCGGGTGATACTTCGCCAGCATCTCGCACAGTTCTTGATCTACCCGCTGCGGCAGGAAAACCGGCACGCGCGAGCCGATGCGGACGATTTCGATGTGGGGGATGTCGCGCAGGCGCGCGATGAGATTCTCCAACAGCTTCGGCGCGAGGACGAGCGGGTCGCCGCCGGAGAGCAGCACGTCGCGGATTTGCGGGGTCCGGGCGATGTAGTCAATTTGCGCATCGTAATCATTGCGTGAGAATTGCGCGGAGGGGTCACCGACGATGCGCGAACGCGTGCAGTAGCGACAGTACGAAGCGCACTGCGTCGTCACCAGCATCAGCACCCGATCGGGATAGCGATGCACTAAGCCCGGAACCGGCGAGTGGAGGTCTTCGGCGAGCGAGTCCTCCATCATTGAAGTAAACGGAACCAGTTCTTTGTCCGTGGGGATCACTTGTAGGCGGATAGGATCGGCTAAATCCTCCGGGTCCATGAGCGAGGCGAAGTACGGCGTGATGTCCACCCGGAAGAGGCCGTTGGTGTTGAGCGCTTGCTTCTCGCCCTCCGTGAGATGAATGACCTGCTCCAACTCTTCCACCGAGTTCAAGCGATTGGACAACTGCCAACGCCAGTCATTCCATTTCTCGGCGGGAACCGCCGCCCAAACATCCGGGCGCGGCGCGGGTTTGAGTTTATCGGTGAGACGCATGCCAGACTCCCTCCCCCGATTTAATTTATATCCAGTTGCATTGTAATGCGAGTCTCATGAGAGTCAATGGTTTTTTGCGGAGGAGGTTCATCTAAAAAAACTGACAAGGTGACGGGGTGACACCGTCCCACGGGGATGCTTCGCGATGACAAGGTGATTGTTGTGGAAGAGATCACCTTGTCACCCACTCACCGTGTCACCTTGTCATTGTTCAAATACAACTATGCTCAAAAAACCTACGGTTCTAACATCACCTCGACCGTGCTCACATGCACCAGTCCACCATCCCGAGGCGAAGCGTCAAAGACAACCACCCGTCCCGGCGTCGGGGCAGAAATTTTGTAAGCGACATTGCCCTCGAACGGACCGGGCTGGCCCATTTCGGTCACATTCAGCATCGCGAAGCCCTCACCCAGGATGTTGTCCACGGTGCCGCAAATCGGGTCGGGTGCGCCGGAGCCGCCCTCCCCGCACAACCGAACGCCGAGCTGGCTTTCAAACACATAGTCCGAAAAACCGGTGACGTGAATGTTACCGCCGCTGAGGTGAGCGAGGAACGCCGGGTTGAAGATGGTAATGAACTCCGGGCGCGGCTGGCCGGGAACGATGGAAGCCGAGCCACTTGCCAGCAGCCTGACCTCCACGCTCGCCAGGTGCGTTAGGCCGCCATCACGGGCGCTCGTCATGTAAACCGAGATACGACCCGGTTGATCAGAGCCGATTTTGAAATCAACATCGGCGCTAAACGGCCCGCGCTGGCCGACATCCGCCAGAATTTGAGTCGGGCCCTGGCCAACGACGGCGCCGTTCTCATCCGTCACTTCGACGACGATGGATTGCTCAAAGGCCGGATCAGACTGGCCCGTGACGTGAACGGGCGAGGTGACCGAAGATACCCCCGTTGAACTCAGTCCCGGTTCCAGGATCAGGATAGCTTCCTGACCATTGGCCTGCGGAGGCGGTGTCTCGCCCGAGACCGGTGTGTCCGTGGCGAGGTTCTCCGAAGTTGGAATGCTCTCCGAAGTCGAGGTCGGGGGAACCGAGGTATCCGTCGCCAGCCTGGTAGACGTCGGGACACTGGCGAGCGCCGTCTGCGTGGCCGCGACCGAAGTCCCCACCTGATCGGGGATGGGGAGTGGCGTTAGGCCGCCGGTGACATTGCAGGCCAACGCTGCAAGCAGCAGGGGGCCAATTAAAAGAATTTTGCGAGGCGTCATGTTTTTATCTCCTGGGTATTTAACGGGAAACCGGTGTTGCTTATCACGAACCGAACTCCGCTAAAAAAGTGACAAGGTGACGGGATGACATGGTGACAAGTAATCTCTGCAACCCTCACCTTGTCACCCCTTCATCCTGTCACCTTGTCAGCTCTTCAAAACGCCTACGCCTGGCTAAGCCTGCCCCAGCGTGCTCCACACTTCGACTTTGGATTTAACGCGGTGAATGACTTCATCGGTGAATTCGTCCGTGGGAAAGTGACCGCCCAGGTCGGCGGTTTTAACGCCATCGAACACCGATTCGAAGACCGCTTCGTAGATGGCGCGCGAGGCGCGGTCGGCCTCGGGGATATCGAAATAACTCAGCAGCGCGGCGCCGGCCAGGATCATCGCCATGGGGTTGGCGACATTTTTGCCTTGCAGACTGGGCGCGGTGCCATGCGGCGCTTCCGCCATCACGACTCGCACGCGCGTCGAAGTGTTGTCAAAGCCCAACACCAGCGACTCCGACCCGGCAATCGTGCCGAACATCTGTAAGACCAAGTCGGACAGGAGGTCGCCGTCTCGGTTGAGCGTGGGAATGACCATACTTTCGCCGGAGGTCGTCAGCAGCAAAGCAAACGTCGTGTCAATCAATTGCGGTTCGTAATGGACCAGGGGATGCCGGATGTGCGCCGCATCGAGTTCTTCTTTAAACAGTCCCTCATACACCGGGCTGACGGTGTATTTTGGCCCACCGAAAACTTTGGCGCCGGTTTTCTGGGCGTGGTGGAAGGTAAACTCGGCGACGGCCCGGCAGGTGGACCGGGTGATCTTTTCCGTGCGATAAGCGATCTCGTCATCTCCCTGCGCTTCGCGCCATTCCTTGGCGTTGTAAGCGCCATCCACCGCCATGCGCACGACCGAGATAGGCGAATGCACGCCGCCCACCGGCCGGATGCCGGGAATGCGCCGGCCAGTGCGTAGAATGACTTTGCCATTAATCGCCTCGCGCAGAATGGCATTCGGCGAGCCGACATCCTCTTTAGCTTCCGGCGTAATCGTGGCCGCTTTGAGGCCCAAGCCGGTGGTAACCAACGCCGCCGCCGCTTGATCCACCACCGCGTTCTTCGTTGCGCGCCGCCGCTCGAGGGAAAGATCAAAACGGATGAACTCCGTTGGGACGCGGGTGATCTCCGGCGACAGCACCCGCAGGCTTTGCTCGAGAAGTTCCTGTCCGGTTTGATCCCCCTCTAGAACAACAATCGTACGCGAGGCCATAAGTTTTATCCTGTTCGATTCGGAGTAAATAGTGGAACCGTGAGACGTGATCCGTGACGCGTGAAGTTTAAGCGGTTGTGATAGCGCGGAGAGCCACCCCCGCGAGGAAGAGGCCGACGAGGCCATAGACGAGCGCCTCACGGCGTTGATCTTTGCCACGGGTGTAGGCGTACGCGCCGGGTAAGACGATCACCATCAAAATGCCATAGAGGATGTGAACGAAGCGGCCCGGACTAAGACCGCTCAAGAACATCAAAAAGCCCACCACACCTTGCGCCAGATACAGGAGTTCGCCGGCGGCTAAAATGCTCCAGAAATTACCGCCGACGCCTTCGCGCCGAAAATAACGCCAGAAGCCATAGCCGCCGATGAGGAGGCTGAAGAGGACACAGGCGTTCGCGAGACCGGCATGAACTTGGAGGAGAGTCATAGCAAGCTAGTTTCCTAACGGGCGGGATTTTACCATAGCGGACTCGTCCGGATAATGCCCGAGGCCCCGACGGGTGGTCGAGGCCTCTGGGGGAAAAGCTCTCAAGCGACGGAGCAGATCAAGCCAATTTTTTGCCGCGCGCTTGTTCCGGCCGCCAATAATAGACAGCCAGTAGCCGGATGAAAAAATCCCCCCTAGGCTAGCCCTTCCTCCTCGGGCTAGCCTACCAGGATGACATTAGGTTGGTACGAAGTGGCTTTGTTAGTGGAATAAGATCATTGTGTTACCAGGGTTGAGCATAGCAAAGCCTGCCGCTCGGCACTAGAGGAACCAGACCCTTCTTTTTAGAGTAAATTCGCTCTTGCGAAGGAGTAAAAATACCTCCCCAAAGAATTTTATCTATTGGGTGACGATGACTACCACCGACATTTGTATCTCGCCTAAAGGGTAGAGTAAATAGACATGTACTGTAGATAGGCTAGACACTTGTACTGATTTTCCGGGGGCATGACTTCTAAAGAAGGGTAGCGCTGCCTTGACACACTCACTTCAATCAGGCCGCACCTTTTCGGGCGTGGAGGTGGTCCGTGTTTGCCGGGTGTATTGTCATCCTCATTTGTCTCGCAGAAGCTCACAAACGATTCGGATCAATGACGTACTCCCACCAGTTGTGGGAGATACCCTGCGTTTCACCGGCGAGGTGAGGAAAGTGACGGAACCACCATAGATGATGTAAACGAATGTCGCCGTTGCCCCATTCAGTGCAAGTGACTTGGCGCGGCGCTCCGCTTAAATCGGGAAAGCGATACCAGTTATCGCACCGGCTGGGGACCGACCGATAATTGCCCCAGTCGTAATCGCGCTGGCTATTAGGCGCAAAGTGAACGTTCCCCACTTCCGCCCGGCCCGGATGTGTCTGGTCGTAGCGCGTGAAGCGTTCCCACAGATTCGCCTCGCCTCGCACGCCCTCAAAGACTTTGCGCATCATTGATTCGGAATGATGCCCCAAATCTTCCAGCATTTCGCCGACGCCGCGTTCGTAGTTGAAACCCATGACGACGAAGCGCCGGGAGCAATGCCCGGTGCGATTCAGCGGCGGCGCGTTGCTCCAAAATGCGCCCGGCCCGGCCATGATGGATTCATAATAACCCGCCCAGGGATACGCGAAGAGCCAGACCTCGTCAATCAGGTCTCGATCTATTTTGGCGATGACGTCGAAATCTGAAAGAATGCGGTGATAATCCACGCCCTCGGGCTTGTGGAAGCCGGCCCGCGCCCGCCAACAGGCCAGAAAACTTTCCGGAGTATAGACGAAGCCATCTTGCAGCACGGTGAAAGCATCCACTTCAATGCGCTCGACGATCTCGTAGTCCACCAGGCCATAACTACCCTCGCGCACATCCGCGCTGTAACGGCGCGCGAGTTCGTCGGGGTCGTTCCAGCCTAGCACCTGATGTAGTTTGCGGTTGCCCGCGGAGGGAATGAGGGGATCGTGGATGATTGAGAGGACGCGGCGGTGGAGGGTGGGAGGAGGCATCTTAAGACCATGACAAGGTGGATCACGTGTTTAAGTGTCAGGTGTCAAGTGTTTACGTTACCTGACACTTAAACACCTGACACTTAAACACTCACCGTGTCATTCTTTTTGCTAACCGCGCATCCGCTCCAGCATCAACATCATAATCACGCTGGGCAGCAGGATCGCCTCATCCGCGTCCGAGAAATTGCCGCGCTTTTGGAGAATGAACTTACCTTCCATAAAAGCCGGCTGCTTTTTGAGATACAACACGTTCTGCCCGCGCAGGTCCACCAGATAGGCTGGATTGATAAACATGTTCACGAAGGGGATCATTTCCCCAACGATGGCGTCAATCACCTTGATCAACGGATTCTCCTCGTGGATGAGACCCACCTCGCCGCCCGCGGGGTCCACGATGTTGTAGGTCGCCTTCCACAAGGAGCGCATGCCCTGGCGTTTGACCGCGCCAATGGGCGTCGTTCCACCCGGCCCGGTAATATTGTATTGGGCCGAGAAATCTATGATCTTGTTCGCCTTCATGTTATACAGTTCGTTCTTCTGGCCTTCATCGGAGAAAACTTTGATAGCTTCTTTTAGGGCCAGAGCTTTCTGTTTGACGTAGAGCACAGTCTGGCCGGATGCATCGGTGATCTTGACTTGTGGATTAAAGGCAATGACTTTGAACGACATGGTGAGCGGATAATTGAGCACGGGAGCCTCCTGAGGGAATAGACCGGCAGCCGCAATGCCGCCGGATGATGGGCGCTGATTTAACTCTAGTCCGACGTTTAAGTCAATTCACAGCCTCCTTCCATAACCTGACAAGGTGAGAGGGTGACACGGTCCCACGGGGATGCTTCGCGATGACAAGGTGATCTCTGTGAAAAGAACAAACCGGGTGTGTGGTCTAGTAGCTTTAGCCTGGTTCAGCCCTTTTTGCGTGACCCAAACAGCGCTTCCTTCGGGCTGCGCTGCATATGAAAGAAAGTGCGGAAGACTTCGTAGATGATGATCGTCATCCAAGCGACAACCAGCCAAAAAATCGTTGCTTCCACCGGCAGGCTGGCCCAAGGTTTGACCACCAGCCCCATCATCTGATAATAGTTGTAGCCCCACCACTGGTAAGGAACCGCGAGCGTCGCTTCCCAGAGCAGGCTGATGAGCAGCACCATAAACAGGGAGACACTGAAGGCGCGCCAATTGACCAGAGGTTTAGCGACCGGAAAAAATAGGAAGGCCGGAACCAAGCCGGCCAGCACCAGAAAAGTGAAATACCCCGGAAAACCATCCCGGTATTCAATGGGGGCATAGAATTTCTTGTAGAGCACGGCCGCCGCGATGAGCGCCAGGGCAATCCACAGGGAAGGAAAATGGATGGAGACGAGTTTATCGGTGGCTTGAGCTTGGGCGATCGGGTCCTCATCCGACGAATAATCTTTGATCCAGAATAAATCACACCAGATGTAGAGCAGCAGGTTTGCCAGAAAGCACAAGAAGTAAAAAACAAATTCCTCCACCGGAATATTGAAAAGCCAGCCCTGACGAAAGTCATACCCTGGCAAATAAATGCGTACGGTCGCGCCCGGATTTTTAAATGTGAAAAAGCTGTTGCCGAGGAACGTGTCCAGCGCAATGCCGAACAGCGTCAGCAGGAGCACCGTGGCCCAAAAAGGTTTTTTCTCTATGTGATACTTGGGGTGTCGGAGAAACCAGAGGGATAGCACGCCCACCGGCACGACCCAAAGCATCAGGCTCCAGGTGTAACCATAGGGACTGGCGTAGCGGTCCGGCGGCATCAGCTCCACCGCGTTCTCTACCCGACTCAGGGCAATCACCGCCGGGACAATAATGATCGCCAGCATCAGTAGGGGAATTTTGAAATCTTCTTCCGGGGGCGGGGTCGGTTTCGACATGGTTTCTCCTCAGTCTATGATTGAGTCTCCAGGTGACTGTCACGGGACGCTACCGTGATCGGAACTCCAACACTTGATCGCCCGTGACAGTCACCTTTTTCTTTTTTTCTCGTGAGCTTTTCCGCGACCTGATAACCCAGGAACCGGCCCAGGCTGGAGAAGAGGAGCGCTTCCGCCGACGGGCAGGCTTGCTAGCAGTCGGCGATGCCGTTGCTCCAGGTGCTGTTAAAATGATTTAATGCGATCTTGGGAGACCCAATGCTTTCTTAAGCAATCGGGGCATCCTATCGGCCAGGAGCCTGTCGGCGCCGCTCCTTGGAGAAACCCCAATGCTTTCTTGAGCGATCCGGGATTTCAAAAGAAGTGACCTGGCCGCCCTCTTCATAGCTGACAACCCCTTCAATCAGGTTCCACGTCAGGAACCGGGTATATTTTTTAATGCCGGGGAAGCGGTCTTTGAAATTTTCAGCCAGATCGAAGAGGAAGATCTGTAGTTTTAGGACGAGGAGCGTCCAGTCATAGGGACCGACGTCAATAAAATCCGCAACGTGATCGCCCGAAAGATAGCGCGTCGCCGTGGTGGGCAATCCCTGAAAAAAAGGCGGCATGAATCGCTGCGTGAAGCCAATCAAATCCTTGACCAATAATTTTCCCGCCGCGCTTTCTCCCTGCTGACGCCCGAGGATCGCGTCCGTCAGAGCGTAGGCCTCCGGGACATCTTCAGGCATCAATTCGGGACAAATCCCCATAATATGTCCCACGACTTTCCAGCAATGCAGATAGGCGTCGGCCTCCTCCGGCGAAAGCTTGAGCTTGAGGCGCTCCAACCCGCGCATCACGCTCGTCGTAAAATCCAACATCGTTCCGGCCAGGTCTTCCTGATTAATCGGCAATCCCCAGGCGGGATTCCATTTTGGGTTCCAAGCCTTGTCATTCGCGATGTAATAACGAATCGAAGCGTGGAGCAATCTTACTTTTTGTGCGCTCCGAATGCCTCGGCCCTCCGGCCCTAAGCCTCCCGCTTGCATCACATCAATGATGAAGCGCGCTGTTTGAACTATCCGACGATGGACCTGCTTGGTCAGTCCGGTGCTGATGACCAGCACATTTGAGCCCCTCGTTGTCGCATAGGCATAGGGCAATGACATAAAGAAGAGCATGATGATCATCTCCGGCCCATGCAGATCAAAGATCTCTTCGCCTTTACGAATTTTTTCGGTCTCCGCCCAAGCCGGCAGAATCTTTGTCTGTTCAAAAAAATCTTGGACGATCGGGGGTAGCGAATCAGGTATCTCATCGCGGTTATTGAGCAAATGCTTCATCATCGCATCGTAAGCCTCAAGCTCACCTGATTCAATGACGGCCGCCACGACCTTATCGGCGGGTGGATCACCGATTTGACGCATCGAGTCCAGAAATTCGTCTGTCCATTTTGTGTTCATTGGCATTCTCCTTGTTTAGGAAACACGCTGAATTGTAATCAGTTTAACGTGATCCTTCAATCTTAAGTCCTAAGTCTGAAGTCAGGAGCCAGGAGCCAGAAGTCAGAAGTGATTCGTGACGCGTGATCCGTGATTAGTCTTTCGTCTTTCGTCTTTCGTCTTTCGTCTTTCGTCTTTCGTCATTTTCCTCGTCACTTGCCACTTCCACCTGCCTCCGTCTACCGTCATCCGTCTTTGATTGCCTCCCGCGCCAACTGTAAGTGATACCCCAGGCCCAGGCGTTCAAAGATTTCAATTGCTTGCGCCAGATGCTGCCGTCGCGCGTCGCCCGTGGCATGCCGGCCGATTTCATAATGCGCCTGGCCTTGCTCGTAGGGCATCTGCAAGTGTTCGGCAAACGCCAGGCTCTTCTTCCAATTCGCCCGCGCGCGAGCCGGTTGACCATTGAGCCACTCGGACAGGCCCTGGTAGAGCCAAGCCGCCGGTTTGCCAATCGGAAAGGTCTGAGCGAAGGTATGCAGCGCGCGACAGGCGGTTTGAACCTGCGCGCGGGTGATAGATGGATCCGCTTTTTCCCAGAGACCCAAGTAGACTTCGGCGACAGCGGCATAGCCAGGCAAATTGAAGAACACCCGAGTCGAAGAGCCGAGCTTGGCAATCAAGCGCGCCGCTTCATCGGCCAGCGAACGGGCCAGCTCCGGTTCGTCGTTGCGCCAGCGCGCCGCGGCCAAATCGCCGCAAGCACCCAAGCGGAGCGAGCTGTCCGGGTTGGGGTCATAATAGTTCAGGGCCAATTCCAAGGCTGGGATCGCTTCGTCAAAACGGCCCCGCTTGAGCGCCAGCTTGCCTTGCCCGTGAAGGCCATGAAGCCTGGCACGCTCGCCATTGAATGGCCGCGAGTCGTAGATTTGATCATAGGCCAGCGCGGCCAGCGAATACTCACCAGCGAATTCTTCAGCGTATGCCAAGATGTCATTGGCATCCTCCCACAAGCGCCAATCGCCGAGGTGGGTATAGATTTGAAGGGCGCGCGTCAAGTCATCTCGGACACGCGTCCATTGCCCCAAACCGGCATGATAGAGGCTGGCCGCAACGAGCGCTTTGGCGAAGGCCAGCGGTTTTCGCGACTGCCGGGCGGTTTCCAGCCCCCGGCGGCCATACGCCTCCGCCGGACCATGCAGACCCACCAGGCCACACAGCAGGCCCAGCACGCCATACGCCGTCGCCAACTCAGTCGAAGGGCCAAGGCGTTCGGCGACGTTCACGATCCGCAGCGCGACGTACAGCCCCAGGAGCTGCTCATCAGCCAGAAAATAAAGCGCGGTCAGCTCGGTATAAATCTCTGCGGCTTCCAGCCGCTTTTCTCGTTCAGCGCCGACGGCAAGGCCCACAAACCGCGCCGGCCGGAGCCGATAAAGAACTTGCCGGAAAAGCTCGCCCAGAATTTCGAGCGGCAGGGTTCGAGGCGGGGAAATAGCGCGGTCGAATACGACAATGGCCTGCTCCAAGTGGGCGCGGCTGGCGGCCCATTCGCCCTGAGCGCGCTCTGCCTGACCCAGGCCTGACTTCCAGCGGGTGAGCCGCAACGGCGAAAAGATTTCAGACAAGGCCGGATCCGATTCAATCAAACGCACCGCCTCGCGGAAAAAGCCGGCGGCCTCCCGATAGGTGCCGCTGTGCAAGGCTTGTTGTCCCGCCTTCTCTAAATATTCGAATGCCTGACCGGGCGCTTCGGCTTTGCTCCAGTGATAGGCCAGGGTCGCGTAAAAAGGCGAAGGGTCGGCGGCATACGTCTGTTCGTGCCACTCCGCAATCGCGCGGTGGAGTTCGCGCCGCTGCGCGAAGAGAAGCATGTTGTACGCTACCTCGCGCGTGAGACTCTGCTTGAAGCTATAGGCCAGGTCCGGCTCCGGCAGCGCCGTCTGTGTCAGTTCCAACCGCTCCAACTGTTGCAGGTAATCCAACAGGCGGCTCTTATCGCCCTCAATGGGATGAATGTCATAGAGCAGCCGGTAGGAGAAAAGCTGCCCGATGACGCTGGCTAGCTTGAGGGTGAACTGTTGGGGTGGTGACAGGCGATCAATCCGACTGGTGACCACGCCCTCGATGGTTTCCGGCAGCTTGAGGCCGCGCAGGTCCCCGGCTTCGGGCGCGATCCGGCATTCCCCATTGACGACGACCAGCGCGCCCGTATCGCGCAGGGTGTAGGCCAGCTCTTCGCTAAATAATGGGTGTCCCTCGGTGCGGTCGTAAATCAGGGCCGCCAAAGCGTCCGGCACGGCCGTCACATTCAATCGCTGACAAACCAGGGCGCGAATGTCGTCCGGCGGCAAACTCTCCAGCTTGAGACGCCGGACGCCGGCGGCTTCCAGCCATTCACTGTACTCCGCCGGCAGGTCAGCGACGGGACGGATCACAACAATCAGCAGGATTGGTAGCGCGGCCACAGCCTCATCGGGCAGGATCAGCCGACTGAGTGCGAGGGCCAGCGCCCACGAGGCGGAGTCTTGCCAGTGCGCATCCTCCAGAATGACAATCTTCGGCGAGCGGTCGGCGGAGTCCTGCAAAAGTCCCAGGAGCAGCTCGCGCGTGTTGTCCGCGCGGACCTGACCGGTCATCTCCTGCGTGAGGTCATTTTCCACAAAGTCGAATGGGAGCACCGCGTTGAGCAGCGGGGCGCGCGCCAGCAGCTCAGGCTCAAACTCCAGCAAGTCCCGCACGTGCCGCCGCTGGCTGGCCGGATTGGTCAACACGCCCACATCTAACAGTTCGGCGAACACGTTGCGCCAGGCGCGATACGGAACTGATTTTTCAATGGAATCGGCTGAACCGGAGAAGGTGGTGATCTGGCAGGCGCGAGCCTCCTGACAGAGATCCTCTACCAATCGCGATTTGCCGATGCCGGCTTCCCCCTCGATGATGACCACTCCACCCACGCGCCGTTGTGCGAGCGCCTGGAGTTGCTCCTCGAGCACGGCGCGCTCCGCGCTCCGGCCCACCAAATGGGTGTGGGATTTTGGAATTTGGACTTTACTTTGGACCGAGTGTGGGCGGTAGACCGCGACCGGTTCCGCTTTGCCCTTGAGCTTGAGCGGCGGCAGACTTTCAAATTCGAACCGCGCCCGCGCGGATTGGTAAGTCGCCACCTCACACAAAATACCGTCGGGTGCGGCTTCCATCAGCCGGGCCGAGAGATTAACGGCATCGCCCAGGATGGCATATTGCCGCCGCCCCGCGCTGCCCAAGGCGCCACAAAACACGCGCCCAGTCGCCAAGCCAATCGCGCTCTGCTTGCCGACGGCCCCGAGCGCGGCACGCATGGCGAGCGCCGCTTGCAGGCCGCGGGCTGGATCGTCCTCATGCGTCAGCGGCGGCAAGCCGAAGGCCATCACCATGATCGTTCCCTTATCGTCTGCAATGAATTGATTCACACTGCCTTCGTACTGATAGAGGACGTTTTGCAGCGCGTACATGACGGCCTGAATTTGCTCCAACGCATCCGGCGCGGCGTAGTTCAGGCCAGTAACTTTGACAAAGACGATGGTGACGCGGCGCAGTTCGGCGAGCCACTCCGTCTGCCCGGCATCCAGGCGCGCGAGGATTGCGCCGGGGATGTAAGAGCGCAGCGCGGCTTCCGCTTCCGCCGCCGGGACGGGGAAGGTGAGCGGACGCGGCGGCAGCGCAACCGGCACGCGATCCAACCGCGTCCCGCCGGACAACGTCTCGCCGACGCACTGCTCGGCGACATAAGCCCAGGCTTCCGGCGAGAGCGCGACCTGGCCGGGTTGGATGCACGCCTTGGCGAGGCCCATTTGAATCAGCGGCTGGCCCGCTACCAAATATTCCCACCGCCGCCGCACGCCGCCCACACTGGCGGTCAAAATCTCCCCCGCTCCAATCCCGATCCGCAGCGAGAGCCGGGTGCCTTCGGCGACGAGGTAGTTGTGGAGCGCGGCTTGCACGGCCAGACCACATTGAGCGGCGCGGAGGGTAACTTCTGATAAAGCAGACCGCTGCGCGGGATGGCGGACGGTGGACGGTGATTCTTCCTCCGTCATCCGTCTACTGTCCTCCGTCGTAATAGGCCACAGCGCAATCAACGCGTCGCCGGCAAATTTCACCACATCGCCGCCGTGGCTGGTGATGATCTCAATCAGTTGTCCAAAGTAGTCGTTAAGGATACGCGTTAGCTCTTCCGTTCCGGCCGGGCCTTGCTGCGCCAAGCGTTCGGCTAGCGAAGTGAAACCGGAGATGTCCGCGAAGAGGACGGCGGCGGGAAAACGTTCGGCGGTCGGTTCAGAAAGAGGGGTCGGATCAGCCGCCAGGCCACGCGCGATGAGGCCGGGGACGTAGCAGGTGAGCGAGGTGAGAGAGGTTGGAGGATCAGCCATCGGCATCTGAACGGGCCGGAGTCTATCATAAAAGGCGGAGGACGGCTTCGCGACGGAGGACGAATAGACGAAAGACCGCTTCGCGCGACGGAAGCAGCGCGCGTGATACTTGAGCCGTGAGGCGTGACCACGTTTCACGCTTCATGCATTCCGGGCCGGTAAGCCTTATGATCTTTTGCGTGAGTGTCGTTATATAATGGCGGCGTTGGGCTTAGGTGATAGAGTGATCGCTTTTGAGCGCCGGTCTAAAGCGCTTCCACGCACGAGTGTGAAAGCAGCTTCCGTAAATTTTCGGCTCAACCACAAGGTCTCATGTCAAAGCTAACCATCCCCTGGAACCCTGAAAAGTGGGCGACCCTGTTTTTCACCATCTGGACCGGTCAAACGTTATCGTGGGTGGGGAGTGCGGTGGCACAATTCGGCTTGGTGTGGTGGATCACCGAGAAAACCGGCTCGGCCACCAGCCTGGCGGTAGCGACGATGATTTCCTTACTCCCCGGCGTCGTCTTAGGCCCGCTCGTCGGCGCGTTAATAGATCGCTGGAATCGCCGCCGCGTCATGTTGGTCGCCGATAGCGTGATTGCTTTGGCTTCGTTGTGGCTGGCCTACTTGTTTTGGGCGGATGCCTTGCAGCTCTGGCAGGTGTATGTCGTGATGCTCATCCGCGCGTTTGGGATGGTTTTTCATTGGCCGGCGAATCAGGCCTCCATTTCGTTGATGGTTCCCAAGGAACATCTCCCCCGCATTGCGGGCGTGAATCAAACTGTGGGTGGCGCGGTGGCCATCATCTCCCCACCCGCAGGGGCGCTCTTGCTTCAGATCATGCCGTTGTATTGGATCATGCTCATTGATGTCATCACTGCCCTTTTCTCTATCCTGCCTTTACTGGTCATCCTCATTCCTCAACCCGCTTCTCCGCCGTCTGAAGCCACGCTCACGGCGAATATCTCCGCCGTTTGGAAGGATATGCTAGCTGGATTCCGCTACATCTGGAACTGGTCCGGCTTGTTTTGGCTGCTGATGATCGCGATGCTGCTCAATTTCTTCGTTAACCCGGCGATGTCAGTCATTCCCATTCTGGTCACCCGGCACTTTCACGGCGGCGCAATTGAATTAGGCTGGATGAACGCGAGTTGGGGAGTCGGTCTGCTGGTGGGCGGTGTGATTTTGGGAGTCTGGGGCGGTTTCCGCAAACGAGTCTACACGATGTTGATGGGCATCTTCGGCATGGGGGTCGGCCTCTTGCTGGTGGGACTGGCCCCCGCGAACATGGCGGCTGTGGCCATCGCCGGATTTTTCATCGCCAGCGTGATGAATGCCATCACGAACGGCTCGGCCTTTGCGCTGCTCCAAACGGCGGTCGCGCCCGAGCTCCAGGGGCGAGTGTTTACAGTGGTGGGGAGCCTGGCAGGAGCGATCAGCCCGCTCGCCCTGGCGATTGGCGGCCCCCTCGCCGATGGGCTGGGCGTGCGCGCGCTTTACCTGATTGCCGGCGGCGCGCAGATACTCTTAGCTTTGGCAGGCTTGCTAATCCCAGTCATCCTCACGTTAGAACAAGAAACGGCAGCTCAACCAGTAGCTCCAGCCAGCGGCGTTTGAGCGCTAGGTCAAGACGGCTCCGACATATAAGCGAATACAAACCATTAAAGTGGCATACGGAGATGTTAGGTCTGATACCCCTTGAGTTTAAGCAAGTATATCCAGAGAAGAAGGTACGTGATCCTGAAGGTGAACTAGCAGCACGTATGCGAGCTCTGTGTCGGGTTGAAACCATAAGGTATTGTGTTCATTTGAATCTTTTTTTATTTGACTTTGAAAAGCCACGACTTGAGTTGGAGCAGCAACAAGTTCTACTTCGCATGTTCTTTGACAAAATAGAATTAGACAGACTAAACATGCTCGGAATAGGAATCTCGAGATCAGGCTTGGCTTTGCCAACGTTCTTCCACAGAGCGCAACTTCTTGAATTAATTCGTTATGCCACCTGGTATTGCTCTGACTCCGATTGTCACCGAACACCCGTAGCAAACAAAAAGAGCAAAGAAAAATTTACTGAAGCAGCATTATTAGCCAGCGAAATAGCCATGAATAAGCTTGAGTCTTCTCAAGACTTTGAAGGCGAGAACTCGGAAAAGAAACCAGAGAAGCTCTTAAGATCTCTACGATTGGCCGGGCAGTTTGGATGGCCCATGATTGAACCAGAAAGAGCATTTGGGCGTGGCAAGATAATATTCTCTGATTACTTACCCAATGAATTCCCGGATTTCCACAAAGAGTTTGAGGCCCACACAAAACTCACTCTTGAAGAATACTTTTCATGCCTCTTCATGATGTTGCCATATTACTCTGGCATTCCTATAGCGGCAGGATCGCACAACAGGCATTTAATCAGGCCGACGCTAATGTACGAGGAAATTCCTCACATGACAAATGTACTTGCTCGATATTTAGAACTAGAGTCTCAGAGCATTGATGAACTAAGAAATGCCCTCTGGGAAAATGGCGAGAATGCCGGACATTACAGCTTACGCTCCATCAGGGAAAGACCGATCTTAAGGCTCAAAGAAGATGAAGCAATGATCATAGACCCAATACTTTATATAGAAAAGGCTATGATTTCACCTTTATTTATGCTCAGTAAAAATCTCGCCGAGAAAGATATCCTGGGTCATTTTGGCGATGCTTTCGAGAAGTACGCCCGTGACATTCTCGGAAAGATATGTCAGCAATCCAGCTCAGACTTGCGATTTGGAGATGAATTAAAAATTCAAGGCGATCAGATTTGTGACGCTTGTATTATAGAAGACAATATCCTATGCCTGTTTGAGATGAAAGCGGTATGGGTCCGAGATGATCAAATCGCTAACCCAGACCATACAAAATATTTGTCAGCATTGCGCAACAAATACGGGAAGAACGCTAATGCTACATTTCAGTTGGCGCGTGCAGTAAATCGTTTGACAAGTGGTGACTGGAGTCTAAAAGACCACGACATACGGAGCATAAAACGAATCTATCCAATTTTAGTTGCTTATGATCCTCTGCTAAATCTGCCTGGTCACTTTGGATTCTTTGCATCAGAATTTCGTACAATCCTCGAACCTGATACCATGCTAAAAAACAGCAAAACGATAATGACTAAATCTCAATGGGAGATCGCCCCCACTGCGATAATAACAATAGACATATTAGAGGACCTTGAAGCCTCAGTAAAAAACTTTAAACTTTCCGACTTATTGAGAGACTATTTTGCTTACTGCGATACCTATTTTCGGGATATTGATGATGACTTATCCCTTCAGGAGTTTATCAAGCGAAATTACGAAACCAAGATGGATCGGCATGGCAGTGTTACTAACAGAGCCATGGAAACCTTTGAAGTATTGATGAAAGCGATTGTTCCAACACTTAGCAACTGAGATTTTGGCAAGGCAGATTTGCCAGTTGCGTGAACGCAACAGCAATAACAGATCACTATCTAAAGCGATAAACAAGGCCAACTCATGAACCTCGTCATCTCTTCCATTCCTGAAATTACCGCTGATTGGCTAACCAGCGCGCTTCGTCGTCATGGAGCACTTCCACAGGGACAGGTGCTTTCTGTAACCGCCAAGCCGCACGACCATCATATGGGGTATGTGAGTGAAACCATTGCGCATCTGACTCCACACTATTCGGCGGAGGCGCCGGCTTCAGCGCCTCGCCACCTGCTCTGGAAATACTATAACAATCACGATGGAGCCGTTGAAGTCTCCTTTTACAATATCGTCGCCACCTTGCCGGAGCCGGTCCCGGGCGTCATTCCCTGTTATGAAGCGATGTACGATCCTGAGTCGGGAGAATCACATTGCTTGCTGGACGATCTATCTGCCACTCATCGCATCCCGTTACCGCGAGCCCGAGTCCTCGCCGGAGAAGGTGTGCCGACACCGCAACAGCTGGAACAAATCATGGATAGCCTGGCCCGCTTTCATGCCTATTGGTGGCAGCATCCCCTGTTAGGCACCGTTCCGGATACGCTTGAAGTCCGTTGGTGGTACCGCGATCGTGAGCATTTCGATAAGCACATTCTGCGGCGACAAAATAACTGGGCCGCTTTTTTATCTCAAGAAGGCGATACGCTCCCGCCGAAACTCCATCAGTTGTATGAACACGCTCTCGCCAACTTGCCTGGACTGTGGGAGCATTACTTCGCGCCGCGCGTGACTAATTTTCACCAACTCACGCTGGCGAACGGCGACGGCTACTTCAATCAGTATCTTTGCCCAACCTCCAACGTCGCTGACTCTGCTTATCTAATTGATTTTCAGGAAATCAGCGCCAACTTCGGCGCGAACGACCTGGTCTATTTGCTGCCTACTTTTTGGTCACAGGAGCAACGATACGAACAGTCGCGTGAAGAACAAGCGCTGCGTCGCTATCATCAGACGTTGTGCGCGCACGGCGTCACCGACTATACGTGGGACGATCTGATGACGGATTACCGGCTGATGATCACGCTGATGATTTTTGTGCCCGTTTGGGATCAAACCGAGGGATCGCCCAGAGAATATTGGTGGCTGAAAATGCGTTGCTTGACGGCGGCTTATCAAGACTTAGAGTGCGCAAAGCTTTTTGAAGCTTAGGTTGCATAAATGTATCCATTACTAATCATAGGCCTTTACTTGGTGACGACCTGGGCCGGTGTCGTGATTGCGAAAGTGTTTATGTATCATCGGCCCCGCCTCTCCGCGAACAGCTCGTGTTTCTTTAACTGGCTCCTTTTATTCTTGATGTTCCTGGGCATCCCCTGGCTGATCTTGTTCAGACTGATCGGGCAGGATAATTGGGTTAATCAGCTATTGCTCTATTTTCAACTCCGACGATTAACGATTTATCCGCCCGAGGCTGTTCAAGAACTGTTTAATACCTGGAAACAACACCATGCCCTGGCCTTCCCGGAAGTCTCGATTAAGGATGGATTTGAGAGAGAAGTGACTGAAAACATGCGCTGGTTGAGTACCCGACAGGTCTTGCTGGATTACGCCTACGCCAAGCCTGTTAGCTCCACCCACACCCGGACCGGCATGGAATATCTACAAACACAGCATCCAGACAGCAACCAGCCTTACTTTTCAGGTAAAGTTTGTTTGGTGCGGACGAACAAGGGTCAGTTTGGCGTCTATTCGGAGTCCTATGAGATGTATTAGGGAGCCCAACTCAAGAAGTCACTTACTCCCCGCCTCAGCCACCTTCGGCTTCTCTAAAAGTCTTTCTTCATATATACGGCGGACCGTCGCTTCGATCTCCGGCTCGCGCACGGAAAGATCAAGCAGGCGATAACGCGCTGAGAGGCGGCCAATTAAGTCGGAGGCGGTGCTGCCATCGCGCGTGAAGCGATAAGTGACCCGCGGCCCATCACGCTCGATCACGCGTGCGCCCTCCACCGAGACATCCGGGTAATCCTCGGCAAAGTCCACCACCAGTTCACGTTCCCCCCCAAAGCGCCGCCGCAGTTCCTCCAGTTGACCGTCGAATAACAGCCGGCCCTGATCAATCATCATCACTCGCTCACACAGCTTCTCCACATCCGAGAGATCATGCGTGGTGAGGATGACCGTCATCCCGCGCTCCCGGTTCATCTGCCGGATGAATTGGCGGATGCGTTCTTTGGCGACCACATCCAGCCCGATTGTCGGCTCATCGAGGAAGAGCACATCCGGGTCGTGCAGCAGCGCGGCGGCGAGGTTAGCGCGCATGAGTTGGCCAAGCGAGAGCGAGCGCACCGGCGTGTTGATAAAGTCGTCGAGCGCAAGCATTTCCCGGAAGCGATCAAAATTGCGGCGATAGGTCTCGGCGGGGATGCGGTAAATGTGGCGCAGCAGATCGAAGGACTCGATGACCGGCAAATCCCACCACAACGTATTCCGCTGGCCAAAGACCGCGCCGATGCGCGCGACATGCGCTTTCCGTTCACGCCACGGCACACGACCACTTACCAAAATTTCACCCGAGGTCGGTACCAGGATGCCTGTGAGCATTTTGAGCGTGGTGGACTTGCCCGCGCCGTTCGGCCCCAGGTAACCGACCAACTCACCCCGCTCAATCGAGAAGGTTACGTCTTCGACCGCTTTCACGACCCGATAATCGTGCGTGAACAAATTCCGCACCGCCCCCAACGCGCCGCGATGATGGCGGAGGACTTTGAATTCTTTGCAGAGTTGGACGACTGAAATAAGAGGCATGAAAATGATAAATGGCGAATGATGAAAGCGATGCGTGATACGTGATACGTGACGCGTGATGCGTGATGCGTGATTCGTGAAATCTGGTCACGCGTTACGGGTCACGCTTCACGCGTCACTCCCATACACTTCTGGATTCGCACAATGGATCAGTTGGCGGCCCTCTAAGCCGGCTAACAAATTTTCACACGCGAGTTCCGCCATGCCGCGGCGAGTGCCGCGCGTCGCCGAGCCGATGTGCGGGGCAATGAAACAATTTGGCAGTGTGTAGAGCGGGTGATCCGGCGGTAATGGTTCAGGATCAGTGACGTCGAGCGCCGCGCCCGCAATCCAGTTCTCGCTTAGGGCACGCTGTAAAGCGGCGGTGTCCACAATCGGGCCGCGCGCCGCGTTGACGAGGATGGCCGAGGGCTTCATCGCGCGCAGTTCATTTTCACCAATCAGGCTACGGGTCTCGGCGTTGAGCGGGACGAGGATGATGACGAAATCGCTTTGACGCAGCAACTCTTGCAGCGAGAGCCGAACCGCGCCCCACTGCGCCTCCGCCTCAGGCTTGACGCTGTGAGCTGCATAGACAAGGCGCAGCCCAAAACCCACCGCCCGCGCCGCGACCGCCTGCCCTATTTTTCCTAAGCCCACAATTCCCAACGTCGCGCCGCGCAAGTCCGCGCCCAACCACGCCGTCGGAGACCACTTGCCCCAGCGGCCCGCGCGCGCGTCGGCGTTGGCTTCCGGCAAACGGCGCGCGGCGGTCAAGAGCAGCGCCATCGTCAAATCCGCGGTCGCGTCGGTGAGCACACCGGGCGTGTTGCCCACCGGAATGCCGTGGCGCGTGCAAGCCGCCAGGTCAATGTTATCTACCCCCACAGCCATGTTGCTGACGACGCGCACGCGCGGCATCTTTTGCAACAGCGCCTCATCCACTCGATCAATGAGCAATGAATATAAACCCTCCGCTTCCGCCAAGCGCGCTTGCGTCTCCGGTTCGCTTAACAAGCCGACGAAGATTTCACAGGATTTCTCGAGTGATGAAAGCCAATCCGTAGGAATGGGGCGGGTGACGAGGACGAGTGGCTTAGAGGGAGGCATTGAGTAATTCCTTTCGAGTGAAGCGTGATACGTGACTCGTGAAACGTGATTACGCCTCACGTATCACGAGTTACGTCCTGCTCCCGTCATCCATCTAAGTCCCCGTTGACGTGTACTTCCTCACACCCAACTGCCAAAAGGCAAAAGCGGCGGTGAGGACCGCGAGGCCGGCGAACGGCGCGAGGAAGCGCAGAAAAACGGGTAACCCCAACGGGTCAGGCTTGTCGAAGAAGTAGAGGGCCGGATAGTAAATCATCAACGCCGCCGGGACGATGAAGGTGAAGAAGCGGCGCAGCCAACTGCCGTAAATGTGCATGGGATAGGACATCATCGCCGTCCCGCCATACGTGAAGATATTGACGACTTCAACCGATTCCACCGTCCAAAAAGAAATTGTGGCGCCGGCCACGAACAGGCCGCCGAAAAAAGCAATGGTGCTGAGATAGACGATGAATAAATAGACAACTTTGGCCGGCGTCCAGATGATGTGTGCCAGATAAAGGCTTAGGCCAAAGATCAATGCGCCTTGCCCGATCCGCCCCAACCGTCGCAGCAAAAACTCGGAAGTAAAAACTTGCAGGGGCAAGGCCAGCGGACGAAGCAGGAACTGGTCGAACGTTCCGCGCCGGACTTGTTCAGAGAAGTAACCCGGATCGTAACCGCTGAAGATCATATCCATGGTGGCAAACGACACATCCGCCAATCCGTAGAGGAAAGTGACCTCCCCCAACGTCCACCCACCGATACTGCCGAAACGCCAGAACACCCCGACCAGCGCGAGGAACTCCGTCAAAATCACAAACGCTGTGCCGAACACATCCAACGCAAACGACAGACGATATTGCATCTGCGAGCGGATGCGGAGCGAGATGAGGCGGAGGTAGAGGCGCAGAGTGTCCATAATGAGACGGACGACGGAGGACGGTAGACGGAGGCAAACCGATCTTCCGTCGTCCGTCTACCGTCCTCCGTCGTCTTTCAGCCTCCTTGAATCACCAACTTCCTCACCCCCGCGCTGAGCACCAGTTGCGAGACGCCATACAGGATCACGACCCACAGGGCTTGCATTGCTAATGTACCGAGGAGGGCTGGGCCATTCACCAAGCCGAGATAAATTTCGACCGGGGCGGTGACCATAGAGGGAAAAGGAGTCAAACGAATCAGCGTCACAGCCCAGGCCGGGAAAAACGCGAGAGGCATGAGGAAGCCGGAGAGAAAGGTCATGAGCGGCAAGCCCAGCCGGCCTACGCCGACGGCGTCTTGAATCCAAAATGCGGGCAGGCTGATCAGAAAGCGCCAGCCAAAACTGACAAGCAGCGCGAGCCACATAGAAACGCCCAAGGCCAACCAATGCCAGACCGTGGGCGGCAGCGTGATGCGGTAGACGAGCGCATACAAAATCATAATCGGCAGGCCACGCAGTATTAATTGACCAAGGGCGCGTCCGGCATCCTGCGCGCCCCAATACCAGAAAAAATCGCAGGGGCGAGAAAGGTCGGAGGCCACTTCGCCGCTGCGGATGCTGCGGATCAAATCCCACCAGACAAACAAAGCGAGGAAAGAAGCCAGCGCCTGCGTGAGGCCGGTATACGTGATCGCCATCGGCAGCGAGTAACCGGCGACAGTCTCCAGGCGCCGCGCGTTGTACAGCGCAATGATCACGTAAGCCCGCAGCGCGCCGAAGAAGATATTCGTCGCCAGCCCGGCCAAGTTGGCCGTGCGGTAAGCGAGTTGGCGTTGAAAGGCGACGCGGAGTAGAGCGAGATACATGGATGACTAAAAAACCTTTTTACCGCGGAGAGCGCTGAGCGCGCAGAGATTTTCTTAACCACGAAGACACGAGGTCACGAAGGAATCCAAAAGTTTTCTTTGTGTCTTCGTGTCTTGGTAGTAGGTTTTCTAACTCCCAGCAATCTCTGCGGTTAAGGCATTTTATTTCTTATAAGCGACGAACAAGCCATCGCGGATGGGAATCAGCGAGACGATCCAGCCGGGGTCGGTGGTCAGACGCTGCGTCAACTCGCGGATGCCACGCGTCTCCGGCGCTTGATCGCTCTCATCGAAGATGCGGCCATGCCAGAGCATATTGTCCACGATCAGCACGCCGCCGGAGCGCAGTTTCTCGGCGATGGCCGGCAGCGAGGCGGGATAACCGTTCTTATCAATATCGTTGAAGATCAAATCGAACGGGCCGGCGGTCTCGCGCAGCGCCTGCACTGCTTCGCTCACGCGGTATTGGATGAGGTCCGCGAACCCGAGCGTGGCCAGGTGCCCGCGCGCTTTCTGCGAAAGTTCTTCACTCCAGACGACATGATGCACCACGCCGCCGCCATTCTCCTGAACCGCTTTGGCGAACCAGGCTGTTGAGTAACCATAGCCCGAGCCAAGCTCAAAGATGCGCCGCGCGCCGATCAGCCGCGCCACCTGATAGCAGACATAGCCCGACGCCGGGCCGATGATAGGGAAGTTCGTTTCTTTAGCATACGCCTCCATCGCCTGCATTTCAGGGGGACGCGAGGGAACCAGGCTATCTAAATAATTCATTACGTGGGCGGGCACCGGGTCTTGAGGCATTATTTGTCTCCTTTCAATCCTTTTTTAATCACGAATGCCACGAATAGACGAATAGCACGAATGAGTTTTAAAGTTTCATTCGTGCTATTCGTGATTAAACATGTCTGTGAAATTCTACGAACTGAGTTCCCGCAACGCGTCCGGGTCCAGGATGATGATATCGCCCTGCTCCATCAAGATCAAGCCTCGGCGCCGAAAAGCGCTCAGCGCCTTGTTGATACTTTCCCGCGTCGTCCCCACCAGGCTGGCGAGGTCGCTTTGCGTCAATGCCAAATTGATGCGCACACCCTTCGGCTCGACCACACCGTGATTCTGCGCCAAGTCCAACAGTTTCCGGGCCAGCCGAGCCGGGACATCCAGAAACGCCAGGTTGCCCAACTCGCCCGTGCTGTGCCGGACGCGCACACTCAACGCTTTCATAAAGTTGAGCGCGAGACGCGGTGAACGAAACATGTGCTCGCGGAAACGATCGCGCCCCAAGCTGTGGACGATGGCGTCTTCTAGCACGACGACATTCGCCGAGCGCGGCATATCGTCTATGACGGCAAGTTCGCTGGAGGGTAACTGATATGTACCGGCTCACACTCACGCTGTGAGACTGATAGGCGCTTGAGATGGCCTTTTTGTAAGGTAGACCAAAGCAAGTACCAGAACAACAGTGGTGGCATTATACTGCCGGATGGGGAGTTTGACGCAACGGTGATCAATTAACCTGCCTGCTCAGTTCAGGTCGAGGCAATCGGCCTTATAAAGGTCATGCCAAACAGGTTTATAACTAACTCACCTTACGCAACCAACTGAGTAGGATTGAGTTCCTGCAAGGTGGCATAGGCGGATTGGATGGCGCGCAAATAGAGTTTTGACTTGAGCGCAAAGTGATTGAGTTTGGTTTCGCCTGTGAGCAGT
>Ga0209382_10001259_pt1 | contig 40316 bp, 38 predicted proteins | sample SoiMetdeltSBSDD5_FD_187599 | JGI IMG/M metagenome (GOLD analysis project Ga0209382, IMG submission 187599) | Bulk soil microbial communities from a Populus tree surrounding site in Tennessee, USA - Soil MetaG P. deltoides SBSDD5 (SPAdes) (version 2) | ecosystem: Environmental > Terrestrial >... | reverse complement strand
AATAGCGTACGGTTCTGCCGTTGAAACCGGAGAATTGCTTCGACTTGCAATGGAGGTAGGTATCCTGGAGCGGGACATTGTCGAGCCTCTCCTGGAGAACAATGTAGAAACCGAGCACATACTTCTCAGCTGGTTAAAGAAACGGCGGAGGTTCAAAGCTTAACTTCACTCTTCACTCTTCATTCTTTACCCTCCACCACTCAGTCCCCCAGACTTATCCCCAACTCCCTCGCGGTCACGATCGTGTCCGAATCGAGTGGGACGTTTTTGGGACGGCCCACGATCTCGTCCAGGGGGACCTGAGCGATGTCGGAGCCTCTCAGGGCCACCATCTTCCCGAACGCGCCTTCGGCAATCGCCCGCACCGCAGCGGCGCCGAACCGCAACGCAAGAAGCCGGTCGTACGTGGTGGGAGATCCTCCCCGCTGTAGATGTCCCAGGACCAGGGTGCGGGTCTCCTTCCCGGTATACACCTCGATCGCGCGTGCGACCTTGCTGCCGATGCCACCAAGCCGGTCTACGGTCCCAACCCCTCGGCGTTCCACCAGCTCGACGTTGCCGTCGATCGAGCGAGCGCCCTCCGCTACCACCACGATGCTGAATCGGCGCCCGGCGGCTTCGCGGCTCCGGATCTTGTCGCAAACCTTCTCGATGTTGAAGGGAATTTCCGGGAGTAGAATGACGTCGGCACTTCCCGACACCCCGCTGTAGAGCGCGATCCAGCCGGCATAACGACCCATCAGCTCGACCACCATGACTCGATCGTGACTCTCGGCCGTCGAGTGCAGCCGGTCGATTGCCTCGGTGGCAGTGCTTACCGCGGTGTCGAATCCGAAGGAGCGCTGAGTGCCGCTCACATCGTTGTCGATGGTCTTGGGAACGCACACCACCGGCAGCCCCTTTTTCCAGAGCTCATGCGAGATCTGCAGACTGCCGTCTCCGCCGATCGAAACCAGGGCGTCGAACCCACTCGCATGGAAGGCGGAGACGAGATCGTCCGAGCGGTCGATCTCCCGCTCCTTGCCATCCTCATCCCGGCTGATGTAGTGAAAGGGATTGCCCCGGTTGGTGGTGCCCAGGATGGTGCCACCCAGATGGGTGATCCCCCGTACCTGGGCAGGACCTAGTGGGACTACGCCGTTGAAGCTGAGCAGGCCTTCGTAGCCGCGCTGAATGCCGTAGGACCGCCATCCGCGGTGATGCGCCGACAGGACCACGGCGCGAATGACCGCGTTCAGCCCGGGAGCGTCACCGCCCCCAGTCGAGATGGCAATGCGCATCGGTCACTTTCCGCTCTTCAGCCGCTCGATGGCCTGGCGGACTTCGCCGGGCGCAGCGTGGCGATGGGTAGCCTTCTTGGAAAAGACCAGCTGTCCGTCCACCGTGACTTCGAAGAGTCCGCCCGAGGCCTCCACCAGGCGAACGTTCACCTCGGGAAAAGCTTGCTTCAGCTCAGCCGCCAGACTGGCAGCTCGGGGCTGATAGTTTCAAACCACACAGTACTGAATGGTGACCTGCATTTTCCGCGTGCCTTCACATAAAGAGAGTCAGACCGCCGCGAATCGTAGCGTTGCGATGACTGGATGCCAAGGGGAGTGCACCTTGTGACGCCGATCCTTGTCAGCCAACACGCATCACTCTATCTATTTGACCCATGCGAACCTACCAGAGGCCTTCGAGCGGTTTGGCCCGGGTGCTGCCGCTCCTGGGCGCTTTTGTGTTGGCCACCGGGTTGATCCAAGCGGCCTCGGCCCAGGAGCGCCGCTATCTCTTTGAAGTCGGCGGAGCGCTCGGGTATCAGTCGTTCGACGGGGAGACCGATCTGGGCGGAGCTCCTGCAGGGGTTCTTCGCGCCGGCATCTGGTTGCCGCTCAATTTGTCCCTGGAAGCCGAAGGCGCGCTGTCGAGCGCCACGGATCAGAGTGCCGACGAGGGAGTCACGGTCAAGTCATTCACTGTTTCGGCGCTTTATAACCACCTGATGGGGACCTCGAGCTCGGCTTACCTCAAGCTGGGCTATGGAAGGACCAGGTATGGCGGCGATTGTCCTGATACTTCTCCGGTGGATCGCATCATCTGCGGGGGGAGTGCTGCCCTGGTAGCAGGGTTGGGACTTCGGGTGGCCGTGTCGCCGCTCGTCATGATCCGGGCCGAGGGCGGCATAAACCGCAACGAAAGCGAGAGTGGGGTCGGGCTCGCCAATTTCGGCGTGAACCTGGGCGTGAGCGTGATGCTCGGCAGCAGGCCCATTCCCGACAGCGACGGGGACGGGATCCTTAACAATCGGGACCGCTGCGCCAATACTCCGTCCGGCGCGCAGGTGAACGACGTGGGCTGCCCGGCCGACAGTGATGGAGACGGCGTGGCCAACGGCATTGATCGCTGTGCCAACACCGCGGTCGGCGCCATCGTGGACGCGATCGGCTGCACCCGCGACAGCGATGACGACAACATCCCTGATGGCATCGACAAGTGTCCCGATAGTCCCGCCGGCGTGCTAGTAGATGCGACCGGATGTCCCCGCGACAGCGATGCCGACGGTATAGCGGACGGGCTCGACCGCTGCTCCGCCACTCCGCGCGGCGCGACGGTGGACGCCCTGGGCTGTCCTGGGGACGAGGACGCCGACGGTGTACTCGATGGGCTGGACCGGTGCCCCCGCACTCCCATCGGGGCTGCGGTCAACTCCCGGGGCTGCGCCACCGGACAGCAGGGCCGACTGCAGCCCAATCCGCCGCGGGACACGGCTGCGGTGACGCCTCCGGCGGCTCGGCCCAGTCCTCCGACACTGGGCCCGGCGGTACCAGCTGCTGTCGGAGCCGCCATGGTACTGGAGGGGGTCAGCTTCGAATCGGGCAGCGCGCGATTGCAGCCGGGTTCCTACGTTGAGCTGGACTCGATCGCCAAGGTGCTCCTCGCGAACCCCCGGCAACGGGTGGAAATCGGTGGGCACACCGACAATTCCGGCACCCCGGCCGACAACCAGCACCTTTCGACGCTGCGGGCGGAGGCCGTCCGCAACTACCTGGTCGCCAAAGGAGTTCCTTACCAGCAGATGGTTGCGCGTGGCTACGGCGCGACGGTGCCGCGGACCCCCGACACCACACCTCAGGGCAAGGCGGCAAACCGGCGAGTTGAGATCAAGCCACTGCCTGCCGAGCCATGATCCGCCGGGCTGCTTGACCAACCCCCATCGGGGCGTATCCTAAGGAGACCCTCCTCCCCTCAGGAGTTCAGAATGAAGTCGCAGGCCGCTATTGGTCTCGTCCTGGCTTTGAGTCTGGCTGGAGCTCGGCTGCAGGCGCAGGATACCACGGAGAAATCATCCAAACCCGCAAGCGCCTCCGACAGCAATGCCGCGGCGCCGGCACCGGCCGGCATCACCCCGGCGCTGATCGCGCAGGGCGATAAGGTCTTCCACGGGCCGGGCAACTGCTACGCCTGCCACGGCACCAACGCCCAGGGGGCCGTAGGACCCAACCTGACCGACGCCGAGTGGCTTCACAGCAAGGGGAGCTTCGAGGAGATCGTGGCCCAGGTAACCAAAGGAGTGCCCAAGGAGGAGTCCAAGAGCGGTATCCCCATGCCGGCAAAAGGCGGGGGCAGCATCAGTGACGACGACGTGAAGGCCGTCGCCGCGTACGTCTACTCTCTCAGTCACAAGTAGCGTCGCGTAGGCATAGCAAGAGGGCCGAAAGTCACGGACATCGTTCCGGCACTCCGGATAGATTCCGCCCATGACCGGCAATCGTCTCGTCGCCTCCGCTTCTGCGTATCTCCAGTCCGCCGCCCATCAGCCGATTCACTGGTATCCCTGGGGAGACGAGGCTTTCGCCGCGGCCGCCGCCGAGGATAAGCCGGTCCTGCTCGACATCGGTGCCGTCTGGTGCCACTGGTGTCATGTCATGGATGGTGAGTCGTACGAGAATCCCGAGCTTGCCGCCTTTCTCAACCAGAACTTCGTCTGCGTCAAGGTAGACCGGGATGAGCGTCCCGATGTGGATGCCCGCTACCAGCGGGCCGTCCAGACGCTCACTCAACAGGGTGGATGGCCCCTGACCGCATTTCTCACTCCATCCGGCGAAGTGTTCTTTGGCGGCACCTATTTCCCTCCCGACGGCAAGTACGGACGGCCGGGGTTTCGGACGGTTCTGGCCAGCGTGCTCGACGCCTATCGGGCGCGCCGGGAACAGATTCAGGTGCAGGCCCAGGCCATCCGGCGGGTCCTGGATCAGCATCTGGATGAAACCGCTCCAGGAGAAGCGTCGCCATCTCTGCTGGAGAATGCCGTGTCGCAGATGGCGCGGGCCTTCGACACGGTCCATGGAGGATTCGGAACCCAACCCAAGTTCCCCCATCCCGGCGCCATCGCCCTGCTGTTGCATCGCTGGTACGACCAGCCATCCGACCAAGTCCGGACCATGATCGACCGGACCCTCCACGGCATGGCCCGAGGCGGCATGCACGACCAGCTGGGAGGCGGTTTCCATCGCTACAGCGTCGACGCCGAGTGGATCGTCCCCCACTTCGAGAAGATGTCCTACGACAACTCCGAGCTGCTGAAGGTCTATCTGGATGCCTACGCGCTCTTTGGAACCGAAGAGTATGCCGACGTGGCGCGTGGCGTCGTCCACTGGGTCCGGGAGGTAGCCTCTGATCCCGAAGGTGGGTATGCAGCCAGCCAGGATGCCGACGTAGGACTAGACGACGATGGCGACTACTTCACCTGGACCCGGGACGAGGCTGCGGCGGTCCTCGCCGCCGATGAATTCGACATAGCCGCCGCATACTATGACATTGGGACCGCCGGGGAGATGCACCACAACCCGGGAAAGAACGTGCTTTTCATCGCAGCGAGCCTGCCCAAGCTGGCGCTGCGTACCGGCCGTTCGGAAGAGGAGGTCACCCTCCTGCTGAAATCGGCGCAGGCCAAGCTCCGGCTGGCGCGAGAGCAGCGCCCGGCACCCTTTGTGGACCGGACTCGCTATACCAACTGGAACGCCATGATGGCCTCGGCGATGCTTCGCGCCGCAGCCGTATTGAATGACGAATGGGCCCGCGGCCACGCCCTCCTGACCCTGCGTCGCCTCCAGGCGGACGACTCCGAGCCGGATGCCGTGGCTCATACGCCGGGCGGCATCACCGGATTGCTCGACGATCAGGTACAGGTCGCCGCCGCAGCACTCGACGCGTACGAGGCCACCGGCGATCGCGCCTGGCTCGAGTGGTCCGAGCGCCTGATGGAACGGGTCTGGCGGGATTACTGGGACAGCAGCTCCGGCGGACTGTTCGATACCGCGCTGGGGCGCAGTGGGGAGCAGGGCTTGCTGCCGGCCCGAGCTAAGTCGATCCAGGATACGCCGACTCCCTCTGCCAACGGGGTGGCTGCCATCGTCGCATTTCGGCTGCTTGAGCTCACTGGCAGGGCCGAGTGGCGCCATCGCGGTGCCGGCTTGATCCAGGCATTCGCCGGCCGGGCCGAGGAGCTCGGTCTACACGCCGCCACCTATCTGCTCGCGGTGGACTGGGCGCTCAACCCCGCCACCCACCTGGTAGTAGTCGGCGAGCAGCACGACGAAACGGCGCAGGCGATGCACCGCGCCGCGCTGGCTGCATTCATGCCTCGGCGGCTGGTGCAGCTAGTGAGCACTGACCGCCTCTCGGATCAGCCGCTGCCGCCGGCGGTCACCGGCATGTTGGCCGCAGGCCAGGCCCCGCGCGGGTACGCCTGCACCGGCACCAGCTGCAGCGCACCCGTGGCCGATTTGGCGTCGTGGCAGGGGGTGTTGGAGTCGCTGCGGGCGGTGGTCGCCTAAAGGCGGACCCGGTACCATTACATTTCCAGCCCACATCTCCAGGACTACGACGTGCCCAAAACCGCCACGATCAATACCAGTAAAGGCACCATCAAAGCCGATCTGTTCGACCAGGAAGTCCCCAACACGGTGCAGAACTTCGAGAAGCTGGCCAACAGCCAGTTCTACGACGGAACCCGGTTTCACCGCGTCATTGCCAACTTCATGATTCAGGGCGGGGACCCGCTCTCCAAGGATCCCAACAACCCCCGGGTCGGCACCGGCGGGCCCGGCTACAAGATCAAGTGCGAAACCCACCTCAACACCCATAAACACACCGCCGGCACGCTTTCCATGGCGCATGCCGGAAAGGACACCGGCGGAAGCCAGTTCTTCATCACTCATTCCCCCCAACCTCACCTCGATAAGGTCCATACCGTCTTCGGGCAGGTCACGGAAGGGATGGACGTGGTGAATAAGATCAAGCAGAACGACGTAATCACATCGATCCGAGTCTCCTGAGTCTGCACCTCGATTTCGCCGTTGTCGCCGACTACGCGCTGATAGACCAACAGGGGAAGCTCAGCGTCCTGGGCATGTTTCAGCATGTCTGGCTCTCCAACTTTCCCGCGGTCTATCCCAGGACCCACCTGGTCCTCCGGGTGCGGGGACGCCGTACCGAGATCGGGGTCCATACCATCCGGATCCGGTTCGTCGACGAAGGTGGTAACGAGCTGCTGGGAGGCGAGGGAACGGTTCAGTTCGGCGAGCCACCCGCCGGCGTGGTGGACGTGGAGGCGGGCGCTGTGCTGGTCTTCGATGTACCGCTACCCCGCCCCGGCCAGTACGCCTTCGAGATCAGTCTGGACGGGGAGTTGGCCAATCGCGTAGCGCTATCAGCCGGCTATCCCCAGCCATCACAGTAGGAGTCGTCATCATGTGGACGCGGGAGCGGGCGCTGGCCCTGATGCACGAATACACGGCGTCCGACGCCCTCCGAAAGCACATGTACGCCGTCGAGATCGCCATGCGGGCCATGGCCGAGCGCACCGGAGAAGACCCGGATACCTGGGGCCTGGTCGGCCTACTGCATGACTTCGACTACGAGCGCTATCCCAACCAGGAGCACTCACCGACCGAGGGGCATCCGGCGGAAGGGGTGCGACTGCTCGCCAGCCAGGGTTTCCCCGAGCCCTTGCAGCGCGCCATCCTGGGCCACGCCACCTACAGCGGTGTTCCGCGGGACACTCCGATGGCGCGAGCCCTTTTCGCGGTGGATGAGCTTGCCGGTTTCCTCGTGGCTTGTGCCCTCGTGCGTCCGTCCCGAAGTCTCAGGGACCTCGAGGTCTCCAGCGTCAAGAAGAAGCTCAAGGACAAGGCCTTTGCCCGGGGGGTGAGTCGGGAGGACGTGATCCGCGGGGCCGAAGAGCTGGGAGTTCCCCTGGACCAGCATATCGCCCTTGTTCTCGATGCCTTGCGCCCGCATGAACGCACCTTCGGCCTGGGGTCGTGAGCGGCCCGAGACTGGTTCCGGCGGAACAATCGGTTGCCTGTGCCATCAACCGGGCAGCGGGCGGGCGCCCGGTGCCCGGAAACCAGGTCAATCTCCTGATCGATGGGCCCGAGACCTATCAGGCAATGCTGGCAGCTATTGCCGAGGCGAAGGCATGGATTCATTTCGAGAACTACATCATCCGCAGCGACTCCGCCGGCTGGCGCTTCGCCGAGCTTCTGGCCCGGCGAGCCCGGGAAGGAATCCACGTCCGGGTGCTGTACGACTGGTTCGGGTCACTCAGCACCCGCCGCGGCTACTGGCGCTACCTGCGGGATGCCGGTGTAGAGGTCCGCTCCTTCCATCGGCCGCAGGTGGTGGACGCAATCAGGAATGTGTCCCGCAACCATCGTAAGCTGGTGGTGGCGGACGGCGCTCGTGCCATCCTGGGTGGGCTGTGCATCGGATGTGAATGGACCGGCGAGAGCCACAAGGGGGGACAGCCCTGGCGGGATACGGCAGTGGATATCCGTGGTCCCGCCGCCGCCGCGCTGGATCAGACCTTTGCCAGTATCTGGAAACTGACCGGCCCGGAGGTGCCTTCCGACCAGGTAGCGGGTAACATCGCGTCGCAGGGAGAGGGCGAAGTCCGGATCATCAGTGGAGAGCCGGGGCGGGAGCGAGCCTACCGGGTCATCGAGCTCCTGGCAGTCGGCAGCGTGGAACGTCTCTGGATCACCGATGCCTACCTGGTGGCGCCGCCTCGGCTCTTTCAGGCACTTCGGGACAGCGCCCGCGACGGGGTGGACGTGCGGCTTCTGGTGCCGGGATCCAGCGACGTCCCGCTGGTACGGAACCTCTCCCGGATCGGCTACCGCGAACTGCTGCGCAGTGGAGTGCGGATTTACGAGTGGGACGGCCCCATGCTCCACGCCAAAACCATCATGTGCGACCACCGCTGGGTCCGGGTCGGCTCCAGCAACTTGAACCCGTCGAGCCTACTGGGGAACTACGAGCTGGACGTGCTGATCGAGGACCCCACCCTGGGACAGGCCATGGAAGACCAGTTCCGGCTGGACATCGCCCGGAGTCGCGAGGTGGCCAGCCGCCCGGTCCGGGGACCGCGTCGGATCAGCCAGGCCCTCCCCACCGCCCTGACCCACCAACACGCCGTGACACCTACCGTATATCATAGGAGCAGGCGGGAGGCGCGCCGGCGGGCCGTGCTGGTGCTGCGCGCCGTCGCCAGTCATGCTCGCCGGTCGGTCTTCATACCGATCAGCGGCATCTTTCTGGCCCTGGGTCTGCTTCTCATCGCCCTCCCCAAGATTTCGGCCTACGTCCTTGCCGTGCTCTGCGCCTGGTTTGCGCTCGGGGCGGGACGTGAGGCCTTCCGGCGCCGAGCCGACCGCTGAGCCGGCGCGTTTCTATCTGAAACCTGGACCGGGAGTCGCCCGTTGGGATCACCTATGATGACTCATCGTCTGATTCTCATCGGATGCCTGCTGCTGTGTCCCGCGGCATGGGCATCGGCCCAACAGCAGGTCGTTACCCTGGCCGAGGCGCTTCGCCTCTCCGAGCGGGTCCAGCCCGATGTGGTGCGAGCGTCGGCAGCAATCAGAACGGCCGGGGCTCAGAAGCGGAGCGCCTGGGGCTCCTTCCTCCCCACCGTATCGGTGAACTCGTCAGCCAACGAGTTTTATACCGAGGGAGAGCCTCGACTCGATCCGGTAACGGGCCAAATCACCGGCGGGAACACCTCGAACCGCAGCCTCAGCACCGGGCTGTCAGCCAGCTTGGATCTCTTTACCGGATTCCGCCGCGGGGCAGACCTGCGGGCGGCTCGCGCCGGAGAGGAAGCGGCAGACGCCTCCTTCATCGATGCCCGCTTCCAGCAGGCGTTGACTACAACCAGCCAGTTCCTCGACGCCCTGGCTTCGGCCCAGCTGGTCCGAGTCCGGGAGTCGAGTGTCCGCCGGGCCGAGGAGCAGCTCAAGGTATCGGTGGCCAAGCTTCGAACCGGATCGGCTACCCGCTCCGATTCGCTGCGGTCCCTGGTGACACTGGGGAGTGCCCGGTTGGATCTGCTCACGACTCAAACCGACTTGGCGGCCGCGGAGGCCAACCTGGCTCGCCTCATTGGGCTGAACGGACGGGTGCGGGCGGCGGACGACTCTGCGTTCTACGCGGTGCTCCCGGCGCTGGATACTCAGGCGCTCCGCGTCGAGGCGGAAACGAAATCTCCCCGAGTTCAGAGCGCTGCGGCCGAGGCCTCTGCCGCACGGGCGACGGTGAGCGCCGCGAGATCGGCGTACTGGCCCACGCTGGCGCTGTCCGGCAACACCAACTGGAGTGGTAGCCAGTCGAATGACTACAACTTCCTGAACCAGAGTCAGCTGAGCCTTGGGTTGCGCTGGGAGCTGTTCGACCGCTTCGACCGGGAGCTCGGCATCGCGCAGCGAGAGGCGGACCGGGACGTGGCAGAGGCCACCGCGGCGGACGTTCGGCGAGGCGTGCAGGCGGACCTGGAGCTCCGACTGGCCGAACTGGACGCGGCACGATCCCGCATTGAGATAACCCGCACCAGCGTCGTCGCCGCGGGGGAGGACCTGCGGGTGCAGCAGGAACGCTACCGGCTGGGCGCCTCGACCATCGTCGACGTGCTTACATCACAAGAGGCCCTCAACCAGGCGGAGGTCGATGTGGTCAATGCCCGCTTCGACTATCTCCGCGCCAAGGCGCAGCTGGAAGCGCTGATCGGACGGAAGCTGTGACCAGCGCCATGTTGAATACCGAGGAACGGATGGCCATGTTGCCGGCCGACGTTCCCCGGGATGCGGTCATCGTCACCCGGAATCTGCAGCGCGAGTATGACATGGGTGGCGAGATCGTGCGGGCGCTGCGCGGGGTGGACATCACCATCCGCAAGAACGAGTTCGTCGCCGTCATGGGACCGTCGGGCTCGGGCAAGTCGACGCTGATGAATCTCGTCGGCTGCCTGGACAGTCCGACCGCCGGCGAGTACTGGCTCAATGGGTACCGGGTATCCGAGCTGGAAGACGACGAGCTGGCCCGAATCCGCAACAAGGAGATCGGGTTCGTATTTCAGACCTTCAATCTGCTCCCCCGCGCCACCAGCCTGCACAACGTCGAGCTGCCGCTCATCTATGCCGGTATCGGGGGCCAGGAACGGCGTGAGCTGGCCAGCCAGGCGCTCACCAAAGTGGGCCTGGCCGACCGCATGAACCACCGCCCCAACGAGTTGTCCGGGGGCCAGCGGCAGCGCGTCGCCATCGCCCGAGCGCTGGTGAACCAGCCCAGCATTCTCCTGGCAGACGAGCCCACCGGGAACCTCGACAGCACCACCAGCGAAGAGATCATGGTGCTGTTCGAATCGCTGCACACGGCGGGGCAGACCATCGTGCTGGTCACCCATGAGCACGACATCGCCGAGCACGCCCGCCGGCAGGTTCACCTGAAGGACGGCAAGGTGGAGCGGGATTTCGGGACGAGTGCGGGAACGCCCGCGTGACCCGGAGTAGATCCCTCGCTTGGCTCGGGATGAGGTATGCAGTTGGAGTCGCTCTCCTCTTCACCGCCTGCAAGAAGGAGACACCTCCTCCTGCTTACCAGGCGGTGCCGGTCGAGCGGCGCGACATTGTCGTCTCCGCCCAGGCGTCCGGAGCGGTACAGCCCGACACCACCGTGGAGGTGAAATCCAAGGCCTCCGGGGAAGTGCTTCAGGTCAACGCAGAGACCGGGCAGGTGGTGCAGCGGGGAGCACCGCTGGTGCGAATCGATCCCCGGAACGCGCGGAACGCGCTGGCCCAGGCCCAGGCAGACCTGGACGTGGCCAAGGCCAAGCTGACCAATTCCACCAGCCAGAAGCGAAGAGCCGACGAGCTCTTCAAGTCCCAGTCCATCACCGAGACCGAGCACGAGCAGGCCCTACTCGATTACGCGGACGCGAAGGCGGAAGTCGTCAGGGCGCAGGTGGCGGTCGACAACGCCAGAATCCAGCTGGAGGATACCGACGTCCGGGCGCCGATCACCGGAACCATCCTGGAAAAGGCAGTCGAGCGCGGCCAGGTGATTGCCTCGGCCACCTCCAACGTGAGCGGAGGGACTGTCCTGCTGAAGATGGCCAATCTGAATCAGGTGCAGGTCCGCACCCTGGTGGATGAGACCGATATCGGGAAGGTGCAGCCGGGACTGGCGGCGACGGTGACCGTAGATGCGTATCCACAGCGGCCCTTCACTGGCACGGTCCTCAAGATCGAGCCGCAAGCGCTCACGGAGCAGAATGTCACCATGTTCCCGGTGCTGGTCCGGATCGACAACCGCGAGGGCCTGCTTCGGCCGGGCATGAACGCGGAAGTGGATGTCCATGTCGGTCGGCGAGAGAACGTGCTGGCCGTGCCCAACGCCGCGCTCCGCACCCAGCGTGACGTCGGCTCGGCTGCCCAGGTTCTGGGACTCTCGCCGGAGCAGGTCCAGCAGACCTTGGCGGAGCAGCGAGGCACCGGGGCAGCGGGGCGGGATACTGTAGCGAGGCAGCGGGGCAGCGGGACCGCTGGCGGTTCCCAGGTCGCTACCCGGGACAGCTCTGAGCGCAGTTCAGGTGGCACGGATGGAGGTCCACACCTCACAACCCGAGCGATGGGCGGCTCGAATAGCGGCCCCGCTGCCTCTCTACCCCGCCGCTCTGCTTCTCGCTACATCGTCTTCGTCAGCCGCAACGGCCGGCCCACTCCGGTCTGGATCCGGACCGGACTTACCGACATGGACTACAGCGAAGTCCTGGAAGGGCTCAGCCCGGGTGACTCGGTATTGGTGCTGCCGAGCGCGAGCCTGGTCCAGTCACAGCAGGAAATGCGAGAGCGTTTCAATCGGGTGACGGGCGGGGGCGGCGTGCCGGGGATGCAGCAGCAGAGCGGCCAGCCCTCGAGCACCGCGAGACCCTAGCCATGTTGCTGGGCGAGACCGTCGCTGTGGCATTGCAATCGATCCGGGCCAACATGCTCCGGTCGGTGCTCACCATGTTGGGCATCATCATCGGCGTCGGAGCGGTCATCACCATGGTGGCGCTGGGCAGCGGCGCGCAGAAGGCAGTCCAGGACCGCATCGCCGCACTCGGGGCCAACGTCTTCACCGTTTTTGCCGGCCAGGCCCGGCAGGGCGGCATCAGAATTACCGACCGAACCATCCTGAGTACCGATGACTACGAGGCCCTCCGGCGCGATGCCCCGCTGCTCAAGGCCGTAGTGCCCGAGATGCAGCAGGCCCTCCAGGTCAAGTACGGAAACCAGAACAGCAATGTGAATGTGGTGGGAACGACCTCGCAGTATACCGAGGTCCGGAATTACACCATTCCGTATGGCCGGATGTTTACCCCGGGAGAAGACGAGGCGCGGCAGCGTTATGCGGTCCTCGGGGCAGCGGTCCCCCGCATGTTGGGGGGCAATCCGGCAGGCATGATCCACCAGACCATCCTGATTCGCGGGATCCCCTTTGAGATCATCGGGGTGCTGGGCGAAAAAGGATCCGCCGGTGGCTTCGGGAATCCTGACGAACAGATTCTCATCCCGCTCCAGACCGCCCGTTACCGGGTGTTTGGCAGCAACCGGGTCCGCTCGTTCTCGGTACAGGTAGCCGACTCGGTCCCCATCGAGCAAGGCATGGTGGACCTGGAGCGGGTGCTCCGGCGTGAGCACAAGATCCGGCCCGGGGGCGAGAACGATTTCACCATCCGAAACCAGCAGGATGTGCTCGCCACCCAACAGCAAGCGACCCAGGTATTTACCAGCCTGCTGGCCAGCATAGCCGCGGTGAGCCTGCTGGTCGGCGGCATCGGCATCATGAACATCATGCTGGTGTCGGTCACCGAGCGAACCCGGGAGATAGGCGTGCGCAAGGCGCTGGGCGCCACCCGGCTGAACATCCTGATGCAGTTCCTGATCGAGGCACTGACGCTCTGCCTGCTGGGCGGAGTCCTGGGAATCCTGCTCGGGATCACCACTGCAATCCTGCTCTCCAAGGTCATGCAGTGGAACACCCTGATCTCACCGACCGCGGTCATCGTTGCCTTCGGGTTCAGCGCCGCGGTGGGTCTCTTCTTCGGACTGTGGCCGGCCCGGCGAGCTTCCCGGCTGGATCCTATCGTCGCACTCCGGTACGAGTAGGCGTGGTTTCTACGGATGTAGTGGTCGTAGGCGGCGGCGTGGCCGGTCTGGCCGCGGCCGACCAACTCGCCCGGGCCGGCAAGAAAATCCTCCTGCTCGAAGCCCGGTCTCGCCTCGGCGGCAGGGTGCATACCATCCTCGACCCCGGGTCAGGCCATCCCGTCGAGCTCGGCGCCGAGTTCCTGGAGGGAGATCCGCAAGACCTCCGGCAGCTCGCCCATCAGGCCGGCCTCCAATTTCACCAGATCAGCGAACGACACGAGCGGACCGACAAGGGCCGGAAGCATGCCATTCCCGATGTTGAGGAACTGATCGATCGTCTGCTGGCGGGCAGTGCATCGCCTTCCAGAGATGTCCCGGTCGCCGAACTGCTGAGGGAGCAGGGCCACCGCTTCGCGCGCTACGAGCTGGACATGATGACCAGATACCTGGAGGGTTTTCACGCCGCCGAGCTGAAGCGCTACGGCAGCAGGGCCCTGGCCGAAAACCACCAGGCCGAGGAGACCGATCGGGAGCAGATGCGCCGAGTGGTAGGAGGGTACGGCCAGCTGGTGCGCTTTCTTCAGCGGCGGCTCGAAGCCGCAGGTGTCGAGATCCGCATCGAATCGCCGGTGACCCATCTGCGCTGGTATCCGGGAACGGTGGAGCTGACGGTGAGCTCCCCGTCAGGCAGCGAGCCGATTAGGGCAGCCCAGGTGATCCTTGCCGTTCCGGTCGCCGTCCTGCGCGCCGGCCAGCCCCAGATCGATCCGATGCCGCCTGGGTGGGAGGGCGCGCTCGGTGCGCTGGAGACCGGACTGGCGCAACGGATCGATCTGCGGTTCGAGCGGACGTGGTGGCTCGAGCCGGGCCGGCAGCCCCCGGTGTTCCTTCACGGCGGGAGCGAGCCATTCCCGGTCTGGTGGACCACCTCACCGCCCTCCGTGCCCTTTCTGACCGGTTGGATCGGGGGACCGCGGGCCGGCTCACTGGCCAATCTCGGTCTGAAGGGGCTGGTGGGTCAGGCCCTCGGATCGCTGTCCAGCATCTTCGGCTACAGCTCAGCGACATTGGCCCGGTGGCTACGAGCGGCACACGCCTACGACTGGTCCAGCGATCCCTATGCCCTGGGGGCTTACAGCTATGGTGGGGTCGGCGCGGCTGCAGCCAGAGAAAATCTACGCCAGCCGGTTGGCGGCACGCTGTTCCTGGCCGGCGAAGCTCTAGCCGGCGAAGGGAGAAACGCGACGGTGGCGGGAGCGCTCAGCAACGGACTGCGCACCGCCGCCGCCCTGCTCGACACCGTCCCCACCAGCTAGACAGAGTCTTCCGGGTCGGCAGATACTTCTGCGCCACCTTGCCGGTCGTAGCGAACGCTGACCTGCCAAGGCCGGCAACAGACCTGGCAGTCTTCGGTGTAACGCTGTTCCGAGCCGCTACCCGGGTCCAGGGCGATGAGGTTGAGCTCGCCACAATGGGGGCAGTAGACCTCGGCGCTGGTTGCGGCCGTACCGTCTCCTAGAGGGAACTCTGCGTCCAAGTCATCATCCGAAACAATCATGGTACCTCCGCCTGCTGCAGGACTGGTGGAGCGTTCCGCTCCTGCTCACTGGGCTGCTGATCGTTGCCGGTCTGGCTGGGGTTCCGCCACTCTCCGATCCGGTCGCCGGGACCAGTCCAGCATCGCTGCACCTGAAAACCCCTGAACTGTACCTGATCCTGGCTCCGCTGTTCAGTCTCTGGGACGGTGTCTCCATGCTGAGCATGAGCCGGTTGGGGGGATTTCTCACCGGACTGGCGTTGATCTATGTGGCCTGGCGAGTGTCTGCTCAGTTTGAGAGATCCTTCGCTCCGCTCAGAGTTACAGGTGGGATGCCGCTGCTGCTGGCGCGGCGCCAATTCCGTTGGCGGCGGGAGCTCGGCCGTCTGGTGTTGTCGGTGGCCGCGCTGCTGGGCTTCGTGCTGCTGGGTGCGCTCTGGCATCGCCCGATGCTGTCCCTCGCCGGCGTCTCGACGGGCGAACTGGTTGTCGATTTCCATAGCCACACCAACCTGTCCCACGATGTCGCCGACACCTGGATGCGCGGCTTCGATACTCAGGCTAACCTGCGGTGGCATACACGGGCAGGGTTTGATCTGGCGTTCATCACGGATCACAACCTGGTGGAGAAGCGGGACCACGGAGCAGAGACCGCGGACCAGGGGCCGGGGGATGGAGATGGAGAGAGACTGGCGACTGGCGACCGGCGACTGGCGACTGTTCCGTGCCCCGGCATCGAGGTGAGCGCCTGGCGCGCCCATATCGTGCTCCTGGGGGATACGCTTCCGGTCGACCGGAGCCGGTACAACGGCTCGGTGGAGGAGCTGCTCCAGCTGCTCGACACTTCCGAGTCCGCCTATGGATCATTGACCCTGGCCTCCCTACCGGAATACCGCCGCAATCAGTGGAGCCGGTTGGATACTCTCATCGCAGCCGGGCTCGACGGCTTCGAGATCGTCAACGCCTCGCCCAAGGCCAACGAGCTGACCCGCGCCGAGCGGGACCGGGTCATTGTTCTGGCCCGGGCGCACAACCGATTTGTTGCCGGGGTGAGCGACAGCCACGGGTGGGGAGCGACCAGCATGGTCTGGAATCTGGTGAAGGTGCCGCCCCCGCCCGGATCGGATAGCGCGAGCCTCTGCAGCTTGGTGCTCCAGCGCCTCCGGGCGGGTTTTCCCGCCGTGCACGTGGTCGAGCGGCATCGCCTGCGGCCCGACGCCGGGTGGCCGATGTGGCTGACCCCGGTCGGGGTAACGTGGGAGACCTGGCGGAGCATGGGATGGGCCCAGACCGCCAGCTGGATTGTCTGGGTCTGGCTGGGCGGTTTTCACTTGCGTCGCCGTCTAATGCGGGGCAACATAACCTGATGCTGCGATCAAAATTTCTAGGAACCGGTCTCGCCGTCCCCGACCGGGTCGTCACCAACGACGAGCTCTCCCAGCTGATGGACACCACCGATGACTGGATCCGGACTCGCACCGGCATTCAGGAGCGTCGCTGGGTCCGCGAAGGTGAGAGCGGCGTGGAGATGGGCCGCAAGGCTACCGACCAGGCGCTCGACATGGCCGGGCTTTCCCCCGACGATCTGGATGCGATCGTCTATGCCACCTCCAGTCCGGATCACTTCGCTCCCGGCAACGGGGTGTACCTGCAGCGCATGCTCGGCATCCCCACGATTCCGGCACTCGATGTCCGGGCGCAGTGCAGCGGGTTCATCTACGCGCTGTCGGTAGCGGACGCCTGGATCCGGACCGGCCAGTACCGTCACATCCTGGTCGTGGGCAGCGAGATCCAATCCACCGGACTGGAGCTGTCCAGCGCGGGGCGGCATGTGGCGGTCATCTTTGCCGACGGCGCGGGCGCGGCCGTGCTGGGACCGGCCGATGGTTCGGACGGGGGAATCCTCGCCTTCGATCTTCACTCCGAAGGGATCCACGCCGAGAAGCTGTGGGTCGACAGCCCGGGGTCGATGTATCACCCGAGGGTGTCCCCCCAGCAGCTCGAGGCCGGCCGGCAGTATCTGGAGATGGACGGCAAGGAGGTGTTCCGACATGCTGTGGTCAGAATGCCGGAGTCGGTGCGGGCGGTGCTCGCGTCGGCCGGCCATTCGCTGGACGACCTCAAGCTCCTGCTGGCGCACCAGGCCAACCTGCGAATCTCGGAGATGATGCAAAAGAACCTGGGACTGCGGGACGACCAGGTCTACAACAACATCATGTGGTATGGCAATACGACGGCTGCCACCATCCCGATCGCGCTGGACGAATGTGTGCGCAGCGGCCGGCTCTCTCGCGGGGACCTGGTGGTGATGACGGCGTTCGGGTCGGGATTCATGTGGGGGAGCGCGGCGGTGCGGTGGTAGGGCCTGAAACAGCAAAGCCAGCCGATCTCACGGCTGGCCTTCTGGGCTCCGAGACTCAGGATTTTTCCAGCGGATACTTGCGACGGTAGTACTCCTGATCCCGGGTTGCTCGGGCGCGGTACAGCTGCTCCTCATCATCGTCGGCGTCGTGCACGAAGAGATGCAGCGACCCCGGCCACAACGTTGCCTGCAGCGACCAGTTGGTGGATGGCGCGTGCAGCACCCACTGAAGGGCCCCGCCGCCCGCATCCGTCAAATGGATCTCGCTTGCCCGCTCCAGCGGAACACTCGAGGGAATTCCCGCAATCGCCGCTTCGATCGGATCGAGTTCCAGCTCGGCGTCGGTCCAGGACCGAAACGTGACCTTCCCGTGTACCGGCGATTCGGTTTCCGGAAGCTCGAACTCGGCTTGCCACTCGCCCAGCAGGTCCCAGGCGTGGTCCATGGGACCGATGTTCGGTACCTGAACGGTCGGATGTCTAGGCATTGTTAGGCTCCTTCCGGGTGAAAGAGCTTAGCCAAGAACACGAATTTACCCGCGATTCGCATACCACAATAAAAATCGACGGTTTTAGCACCGCTGTCTGCTGAATCTTTCAGTCCATGTGTTTCGTACTGCAACAAGATGCGAGGCCTTAACTAGGAATCTAGCTATGCTACCCCTGCTGATCACCCTCATCGCCGGTGCCATTAGCTTCATCCTGACGCGCAACTTTGTGCGCCGCCGGCTCCGGTTCGTCGATGCCGTCCACTCGCCCTTTGCCCCTCTGATAACCGGGATGCTGGCAGCGCTCGTGGCTTGGCCGGCGGTCCTGCTCCCCATGGTAAGTCTCACTACGGCCATCGTTTTCGGGATCGGTGCCGGTTTGGGCACCGCCAGCGGGGCCCGGGCATTACGGCGCCATGAGGTGGCTCGTCGCCGACTCACTCCCTGACATAGTACTCTCTGGCGAAAAATCCCCCAATAGACTGGATCACATCGCACAATAGACTGGATCACATTCTTTTAGCCGTCTATTTTCCGCCCATGGCGACAGTCCAGTGTAGCCGGTGCGGCCAAGTCCGGGATCAGATGGCTTTTCAGCCCTTTCAGAACCCGTTGGGGAAGCGCGCCTTCGACGAGATATGTGGGGTGTGTTGGGGAGAGTGGCTAAAGACCCAGCAGCAGCTCATCAATCACTACGCTCTCAACCTCCGGGAGCCCAAGGCTAAGGAGTTTCTGTTCAACAACATGGAACAGTTTCTCTTCCCGGCGGCGAAGTAGCTCAGAAGTTTCGCCCAAAGCGAAGCACCAGATCTACCCCGGGGCCGCCCGGCTCCAAGTCCTCGGTCATACCCACCCGCCATTCCGTGCCCCGATGGCTCTGCAGGATCCACCCGAAATCCAGGGAAAGCTCCCGGGAGTCGAGCGCGGGCAGCGTGGTGTTGTTGTAGTAGGGAGAGTGGTAGAACACGTTGGCATAGAGGAACTGCCGGCCCCAGGCCCGGAAACGCAGTCCCGAGCTGGCAGCCACAAACAACTCCCGCTCCTCCGCCAGCAAGTCCCCCTGGATAGGGGTAAATCCGAAGTTCACGCTTCCTTCATACAGCAAGCCCGGCCGGAGCTGGTGCCGTAGCGTGTTCAGCAAGGAGACGGAGGGTACCCCTCGTCCGAAGCCGGCCGGGCCGGTAGAGGTTGGAAGGGTGAGCGAGAGCAGGCTCTGCGCTGAAGAACTGTGGCGAAGTCCCAGGCCTACTCGCGCGTCACCCAGAAACAGATTGCTCCGTGATCGGGTGACGCTGCTCCCGTCGGGCAGGGTTACGGTGTAAAGAAAGCGATCCCGGGGCCGGCGCTCTCGCTCGATCATCTCGATCCCGAGCGCGCCGTGATACCAGTCGAGAAATCCGTCCAGGAATCCCCCGTAGGCTCCACCGAGCGAGGCGCTCAGCGACAGGAAGGCCCGCGAATCCAGATCATGAGTGAGCCCCAAGCTGATCCGCAGCAGCTCCGAATCGAGAACGTAGTCGGCCTGCGGCAGCTGGTTGTACTCGATGACGCTGGCGTAGTCCAGGGCCAGCTTTGCCACCCAGCGGCCGGGCGCAGGGTCCTGATAAGGCTGAAAGTAGAGCCCACTGCGGGAGCTGCCCATGGGATTGAGCGGAGCCAGCTCGGGCAGTCCCTGGCCCTCGGCCGGGCCTGCGGCCAGCAGGGAAACCGCCAGGGTCAACAGGATCGGGCGCGTGGGATCGGGCATATGATAAGATAAAATAGGCTTGACAAGGCTCCGCGTTGAGCCATACGTTCGTCCCATGGTCCCCGTCAATAATTATTGGTTTGACTTTACCGAGGCCGGCGAGGCACGATGCCCGTCGGGTGCTGGGACCGCGCAGTAGCGCATCACCGCCCGAAGTCATCGCCGCCCCGCCAAGTCTCGGCGGGTTTTTCTTTTTCCTCCAGCGGAGCACACCATGCGGGTAGCCATTCAGGGCTCTCACGGATCCTTCAGCGAAGCGGCGTCCCGGCGACGCTGGCCCGACCTTCAGGCCCTGCCCTGCCGCGAGGTCAAGGACGTGGTGGCTGCAGTCCGAGAAGGACAGGCCGAAGCTGGATGCCTGCCGATCGAGAACTCACTGATCGGCTCGGTGACCACCACCTACGACCTGCTACAGGAGGCGTTCGGTGATGGGGTCCTCCGCCTGACCCACGAGATCCTGCACCCGGTGCACCACACAATCATGGCGGTACCCGGCGCTACACTGGGCAGCATTCGGCGGGTTCTGTCTCACCCGGTGGCACTGGGGCAGTGCCGGATCTGGCTCTCGGAACATCTGCCCGAAGCCGAGCTGGTGAGCGCCTGGGACACGGCGGGAAGCGCCGAAATCGTGGCCCAGGAAAAGAACCCCATGCTCGCGGCAATTGCCGCCCGCCCCGCGGCCGACGCGCACGGACTGGTTCCCCTGGCCGAGCGGATCGAGGACGATCCCACCAATCAGACGCGCTTCCTCACCTTCACCCGTGCCGAGTCAGCCGCCGGTCTCCAGTCGCCAGGCGCCAGTCGCTACAAGACCTCGCTGATCGTGCTGGTAGACCACAAGCCTGGCATGCTCGCACTGACCTTGCAGGCATTCGGGGCTCGGGGAGTAAACCTGATGGCGCTCCAATCCCGCCCCGAGCGCTCGGCCCCGTGGACCTACCGCTTTTACGTGGATGTCGAAGGTTCCGCCAGCGATCCCCGAGTGGCTGAGGCCCTGGAGGAGATCGAGGCGCTGGCGGTCAAGCTCATCGTCCTGGGGAGCTACGAGGCCTGGGTGGAGGGTTCCCGACTGTCACCGCCGGTGCCGACGCCGGCACACCGGGTGGAGAAGCCTTCGATTCCGCTGGTGGATCGCCGGCGCCAGCCGGAAGGCAGTGTGGTCCAGGTCCGCCATCTCAGCTTCGGGGGTGAATCGCCGGTGCTGATCGCGGGCCCCTGCTCGGTGGAAAGCGAAGCCATGCTGCTGGAAACCGCGTCCGCAGTTGCAGCCGCCGGGGGCGACATGCTTCGGGGTGGCGCCTACAAGCCCCGGACCTCACCCTACGACTTTCAGGGCCTGGGGGTAAAGGGGCTACGCTATCTGGCCGACGCGAGGGAGCGGACCGGGCTCCCGGTGGTAACCGAAGTGCTGAGCTGGGAAGAAGTGCCGGTGGTGGCTCACTTCGCCGACATGCTTCAGATCGGCGCCCGCAACATGCAGAACTTCAGCCTGCTCCGGGCCGCCAGCCGGAGCGGAAAGCCGATTCTGCTCAAGCGCGGCGCCGGTGCTACCATCGAGGAGTGGCTCATGGCGGCCGAGTACGTCCTCGCTGAAGGCAACTCGAATGTGGTTTTGTGCGAGCGAGGGATCCGAACATTCGAGCGCGCCACCCGGCACACGCTCGACCTCAACGCGGTGGCTCTGGTACGAGAGCGGACCCACTTGCCGGTCATCGTGGATCCAAGTCATGCCGCCGGCGTACGGTCGCTGGTCATTCCGCTCAGCCTGGGATCACTCGCTGCCGGAGCCTGCGGCCTCATCGTGGAGGTCCACCCCGACCCGGCGCACGCGATGAGCGACGGGGCGCAGAGTCTGGACTTTGCGATGTTCGGGGAGTTGGCCCGCCAGGTTCACCCGGAGCAGGCACTGCGCCCCCGGGTTCAGATGGCCTGATAGCTGGAGACAGGCATAAGCGGTATGCAGTCAGCGCGTGCGACGGAAACCCGTTCACGCGCTCACTGCATACCGCTTACGTTGTGGTAACTGCGGACTACGCAAGCCTATGGGACTGTCGTACCCCGGCGCCCGGTGAATAGGCGATACAGGAACAGCAGAAGCAGGGCGCCAATGATCGACGCGATAATGCCCGGGCCTTCACCCGGATCAGCATACCAGCCGAGGGCCCGCCCCAGGAACCCAGCCAGCAGGGCGCCGGCCACGCCGATCAGCATGGTTACGATGATGCCGCCCGGATCACGCCCGGGCATGATAAGCTTGGCAATAGCGCCTACTACCAATCCGATGATCAAGGTCCACAGGAATCCCATAATCCCCTCCAAGGTGGATCGAAGATATACGAATCCCGGGTCTTGGCATCTGTGAGCGGGCGCACAGGGGACAGCCCGCGGGCCTTAGCCTTCTGCTCTGTCCCCCACCCGGCCGGGCACGGTCTCCCGCTTCCCGTTCCGGAGGATGTCGAGCTTGAAGGTTTCGCCCCGATCGTAACTCCGCAAGATCCGAAGCAGGTGGGACGGGCTGGCCGGCTTACGGCCATCCACCGCCAACACGACATCCCCGCCCTTGAGCTTTAGCTCCGAATCCGCTGGAACGCTGACCACCAGGACGCCTTCGGTAGCCCCGAAGTAGCGGCCCAGATCGGGGTTGAGCGGCGCCAGCTCGAGGTCGGCCAGGGGAGAGCCGTAGAGGAAGGGGGGCCCGGCCTGCTCCAGGTCATCCTCCAGGGGCATCACCATGCGCCGGGGGCCACCGGGTCGAAACTGGAAGGCGAAGGCGCGGCCGCCCGGCTCGCCTCGCAGCAGGATATCGGGCTCATCGGCGGTAACCACCGAGACGGTCTTCCGCTCCTTGCCCCGGCGGAACTCGATGGCGACGGTATCATGGGGTTCCAGCTTCGCAGCCAGCTCGATCAGCCGGAGCCCGGGGATGGACTCACGATTGCCGGTGGCCTCGGCCTGGCCACCGGCCAGCACCGATTTTCCGTCGACCTTGGTGATGATGTCCCCGGTCTGAATGCCGGCCTTGGCCGCGGGACCGTTCGGGGTGACGGCATCCACGTAGGCGCCTACCGAGTCGGTGGTGCGAGCCCGGAGGTTGACCTTGAGTCCCAGCCGGGCTCGCCGATTCATCACGAACTGCATGATCCGGTCGGGGCCACGCTCGACTCGAACCTCGAAGGGTCCAGAGACAGGCTCTCGGACTGGCTCCTGGGCCCGGGTCGGCGTGTTGGTGCCAAGCAGTGCTGCGGAAGCGGCGAGGTGGGTGAACCGGAACATAGTGCTACTCCTTCGGGCTAGAGCCCGGCGTTACTGGCCCGGGTGACGTGCACATCGACCAGGGCATCCAGCAGCCCCACCCGTTCCCGCCAGAGGCGAAGCAGCTCCTGGTCGCGGGCCTGCTGGCGCAACAGCTCGGTGGCCTCGAGCTCCCGATCCACTCGGGCGATTCGGTCCTCCAGCTCCTGGGCCATGCGCGCGGTCCGGCCGTCGAGTACCCGCCCGTCCGGATTGTAGGCGCCGAGGGCTGTCTCCAGGGCCTGGGACCGGACCATGGCCTCCTGCAGCTGCTCGGTGGTAGGGTCGGCAGAGGGGGTGGGGCGGCCGAGGCTGAGGACCAGTGCAACCGAGGCGGCAGCGGCCAGACCGCCGAGCCCCGTAAAGCCGGCCAGGCGGGTCCTCCGCCGGGCCCGCTCGGCCCGGTAGCGAGCCGCGGTCTCGGGCCAGCGATCCCGGCCCGGCCGGAGCGCCGGCAAGGCCTTGAGCCGGGCAACCCGCTGGTGCAGACGCTCCAGCTCGGCCTGGCACTGGGGACACTGGTGCAGGTGCTCCTGCGCCGTGGCAGTCCCCGGCTCGCGCCCGGGCTCCCGCAGGCTCAGCAGTGATTCCATCGAGAGATGATTCATCAGGCCACCTCCTCGCCCAGCCACTGCCGAAGCCGGGAATGGGCCCGAGCCAGCTGTGACTTGGAGAAGCTCGCCGTCTTGCCCATCATGGCGCCGATCTCGTCGTGGGTGTAGCCCTCCACATCGTGCAGCCAGACTACCGCTCGCGAGGTCTCGGATAGCCGCTCCAGTGCAGCCTCCAGATCCATCCGGAGGTGGCTGTCCTCCTGCCGCCTCCCCATGACCTGGTCGTTCAGCTCGTCGGTGTCGCGATACTTGTTTCGCCTGATCCGCATGAGCGCCTTGCTGGCCGCGATGGTGCGGATCCATCCCCAGAGACTTCCCTCTTCCCGGTAGCGCCCGATGCTCCGGCAGACCTCGAAGAAGGTCTCCTGCAGGACGTCCTCGGCATCTTCGCTGGTGCGGCAGATCCGGCGCGCCAGGTTGTAGACCGGGGACTCGAAAGCCCGGTACAACGCGCCGAGCGCTTCCGGGTCTCCGGTGCGGGCTCGGGCGATGACCGTTTCGGCTTGCGCGAGGAGAGAAGACTCCATCAGGTACGTCCCAGTCATGGCGATTTTAGGATGCCGGGGCCGCCTAAAGCGTTGCAGCGGCCGGGGTCAGTCTACACTGAACGATAAACCCTGAAGGGGGCGCCTGGAAAACTGTGGGGTTTGTGGACCGACTGGTGGGGCACTCCTAGGGGCGCTGCAGCACTCGACGGTCGGAGACCGGGCAATTGTCTCGCGAGGACGCGCCGCATGGCGACGCGTCCGGGCTCCGAGCATCGAGTGCTGCAGTGCCCGAGGAGCCGTCCCCAGCGCGGGATCCCAAACCAGATCCTTACAGTCGTCTGCGAAGATCCGAGTTCAGCGTTATTCTCTGACCATGACATCTCCCAGCACTACGACGCCCCCTCCGCCGCATACCTGGCTCCATCACCTCGAGGACGAAGCCGACGCGGCCTTTCTGTATCGGGAACTGGCCGACGCCGAACGGGACCCGGCTCGAGCAAAGATCTACCGGCAGCTGGCTGGGGTCGAAGACCGGCACGTTGAGATGTGGCGCAAGCTGCTGGCCGAGAATGGACACCCAGTGGCAGTTCCGTCCCCCTCACGCGGCGCGCGGTTCCGAGCCTGGCTGGCTCGGAGGCTGGGCAGTGGGTTGCTCCTTCCCATGCTGTTGGAGGAAGAAGGCCGCGAGGTCAAAGGCTACCTGAGTCTGTATCGCAGCTCGCCCGAGGGTTCCGCGGGGCCCACCGCGCTCCGGCTGGCCAAGGAATCCGCCGAGCACGCGGAGACACTGGCCGGGATCAGCGGGGGGTCGGGCGAGCCGTGGCACAAGACCGGTGCCGGAGGCCTCCTCAGGAACCTGGTGTACGGCTTCAACGACGGCCTCACCGCCAATTTCGGTCTGGTGGCCGGGATGATTGGAGCGCAGGGGAATCTCCAGGCCGCCGAGCACGCCGTGCTGGTGGCCGGTCTGGCCGGCATGGTGGCGGACGCCCTCTCCATGGGCTCCTCCGGATACCTGGCGGCCAAGAGCGAGCGGGAGGTGTTCGAGCACGAGATCGCCATGGAGAAGGAAGAGATCCGGCTCATGCCCGAGCTGGAGCGGGAGGAACTGAATCTCCTCTACCAGGCCAAGGGAATTCCGGCCCAGCAGGCCGAGGTGCTCGCCACCCAGGTCATGGGGGACCCGCAACGAGCGCTGGAGGAGAAGGTTCGCGAGGAGCTCAAGATCGGGGAGGCCACCAGCACTCCGATGCGGGAGGCCTGGATCACGGGAATCGCCACAGCATTCGGAGCGTTCATCCCGGTCGCACCCTTCCTGTTCGATACCGGCCCCGGCGCGATCTGGACCGCCTTCGCCCTGGCGATGCTCTCCCACTTCGGAGTCGGCGCCGCGCGGAGCTTCTTCACCGGCCGGGGCGTGTTCCGCAGCGGCCTCGACATGTTCCTGGTCGGGCTCGGCGTTGCCGTGGTGGGTTACTTCGTGGGAGAGTGGATCGTGAAGGTGCTGTAGCTGGTGCACCACCTTCTCTTGAGACTGGTCCCCGCGGGCCTCGCAGCCGGAGCGACGCTGCTGAGCCCGGCGGAGCACGCGCGGGCGCAGGCTCCTGCCCTCGCAACGGTGGCGGCGATCGCCGACCCCGTGTTCCCGTCGTGGAATGCCGGCGTACCAGCCAGCTCCGTTGCTCTACCCGAGCTGCACTGGGCGACCGACGGAGTCCTGGGTGCTGTTGGTCTGGCCGGGAATGCGATCGGCCTCGGCCTGTCGGTCACTCGGCAGGCCGTTCCCGAGGGAGGGCTGAATCCCTCGAACATTGACTGGGCAATAGACCGGAACGCGATCGGCAACCCGAGCACCAGCGCCGAAAAGGCGAGTGATGTGGTCCTCATGGCGACGCTCGCCGGTCCGCCCGTCCTTGCCCTGCTGTCGCAGCCCGGCGTGCACGGGTTCGGCAACGTGATCCGGCGGCCGTTCGTGCTCTATGGAGAATCGCTGCTGCTGGCGCAGGCCTGTACCCAGATCCTGAAGCCCGCCATCGGCCGGCCGAGGCCGTTCACCTACCTGCCGGCGCCGGAGCGCCCGACGGGTGGGGTTTACGACGTCACGACGGAGCACGCCTTCCTCTCCATGCCTTCCGGCCACGCCGCGACCACCTTCGCCGCCGCCTCGTATGCGGCGACGGATAACTTGCTGTCCCACCCCGACGCTGGATCGACGGAGCACGTGGCGATCGCCGCGATCGGGGGCCTGCTGGCCGGGTTCACGTCCAACCTGCGAATCAGGGCCGACCAGCATTTCCCGTCGGATGCGCTGGTGGGCGGTCTGATCGGAACGGCCAGCGGTGTGTCCGTACCTCTCCTTCATAGCTACGTATTGCCCGGCGGCGGGCGAGCCCCCCACCCCGGGGGCCACGCGTGGCTGCTGACGGCCGCTGGGTATGTGCTCGGGACGGGCGCGGGCGTCGGGCTCTCCAGCCTGGCCTACTAGCCTCTTCTCAACCCTGGCTTTTCTGACGCTCGTAGTGCAGGCCAATGACACCGGTCAATCCCGACCACGGTCGGGGGCAGGCGTATGGAAATGCAGCGGATCTCTCAAGTTCTGTAACTCCCGATAATAGAAGAGTGGAGTTGGCCGCTTGCCCTGGAATCTCAGCCGCTTGAGGAAGGCGACTTCCTCCTCGGTGGCTGTGCCGCTGAGCGCAGGATCCTTTAGGAACTCTCTGAGCCCCGCTTCCTCCATGGACACCTCCAGCGATTTCCTCTCGATGAACTCGAAACGCTTCACATTCCCAGAGACCACTCTGGGATTTAGCACGATGTCAATGGCGAACGTCGTGAGGTCGATGTCCCAGGATTGAATCAGGGGCTCCAAGAACGAGACGCAATGTTCCCTCGACAGGTGGAAGATGTCGGTGTCGAGGAACTCGAGGACGATCACCCGAGTCTCTTCATAGCTCCGGTGGCTGAGCTCCGCCACCATGCGGAGCCAGACGTCATTCTCCAGCTCCTCTGTGGCTACTCCCTTGACCACATCCAGCAGTGTCTGGGTGACCAGGCGCTCGAGCTCACCAAAGGGCTCCTTCTCAAAGATGGCACGCACGTGTGCTTCTTTATCGGGAGCGCACTTCCGGAGGACCACTTCACGGGCCTCGCGGAACAAGGCCGTGGGCTGGCGGGCCAATTCCCTCTGGAGCTCCTGCTTTCGCTGGCCATCCGCCAGTCGCGCCAGCTCCCCGGCAGGAAGCTTCAGGAACCGGTCCATCTTGTCATAGATGTCGGTGCGGTTGGGCGCGGGAGGCGCCTTCCGGCGAGTCAACAGCTGGGAGATATAGGACTCGGTCACCTGCGCCGCCCGGGCGAGGTCCCGCTGCTCCAGACCGAACTCCTTCAACCGCTGTCTGATCACCAATGAAACGTCCAACCCTGCCTCCTCGAGTCCGGCAACCTGATTAACACGTGAAAGTTAAGTTAGCCTCCCCATTGCATCAAGGTGGGACCTGAGCTTGACTATTCTGGTACAGCTTGCTATATTCAATTCTAGCAAGCACTTAATTACGCACGAGTGGCCCACATATACCGGAAGGAATTTCATGTATTCACGACACGTCTCTTGTAACCTGAAGTCCAATCAGCGGGAAGAGTTAACCAAGACCTTCGAGCGGGAGATCCTGCCCCTGCTGCAGAAGCAGAACGGCTTCACCGACGAAATCACGTTCGTCAGCCACGACGGCAAGCAGGTGATGGCTATCAGCTTGTGGGACACCAAGGAAAGCGCGGACCGCTATAGCCGCGAGACCTATCCCCAGGTGCTGAAGAGCCTGGCGAGAGTAATCGACGGTAGCCCAGAGGTGCGCGGCTACGAGGTTGCCACCTCGACATTGAACAACATCGCCGCTACCAGGTAAGCCAAGCTGGTTGTGAGAAAACGAAGGGGGAGAGCTGCTTGGTCCGCTCTCCCCCTTCGTTTACGAACCTGCCCTCCCGGCAAACCCTACCCCGGCTCCCGGAGCCGGCGCAGCTCCCGGGCAGCCACCACGAGATCCAGCGTGTGCACCCGGATGGTTCGACTGGCCTCCAGCGCCCTCGCAAACTTGCTCAGCCCAGCGTGCGCCAGGACCAGCTCGTCCTCAGCGATCGCGGTCAGATCGGCGGAGCGAGTGATCGCGTCCCGAACCGCATGATACAGATCGTCGGCATTGAACGGCTTGACCATCACCCGGACGGGTGTGTCCGAGACGCCGATCCGGGGGACCGAATCCGGATCGGCCGACATGCAGAGAACCGCCACGCTGGGTCGGTAGCGGGCCAGCGTTTCCGATACTTGCCGCCCATCGATCCCCGGCATGGAGAGATCGGTGAGCACCAGATCGAAGGGTCCCTCGCGGGACTGAATGAGGTTGAGGGCGGACTCGCCGTCCTCGGCTTCTTCGACGTGAAACTCTTCGGCTTCCAGGGTACGCCGAACGAGCTTCCGCATGACTGGGTCATTGTCCACGACCAGTACAGTGGCGCCGTGCCAGATTGGTCCGGAAGGGGTCGCGTCGTCCATGAGGCCTCGTGCGGAGCCAGCTCCCGTCAACTATAAGGCCGTGGAACACCGCTCCGCTACGGGAGTTGAACACGATTTCTCTAGCCATCCAGCGGCCGGACCTCGCACTCGCACTCGAACTCAGGCCAGTGCAGCCGGTGCAGCTCCATGAAGTCCCGGGCCACTTTCATCGCCTCCTCCTTGGAGCCGACCTCGATCAGGGCATAGCCGCCGACGACTTCCTTGGCCTCGGCGAACGGCCCATCGGTCACCTTGAGCCGTTTCCCGCTGGAGCGAATCCGGAAGCCCTCCGACGTCGGCCTGAGACCGCCGGTATCCTTCAGGATGCCGCTCTTGAAGCTTTCGCCCACGAACTCGCCCATCGCGTCCTGCAGCGCCTGGGGGATGGGGTCGTTCCGATGGTTCTCCGAGTGCTTGATCATCATGAGGTATTTCACGGTCCGTCCCCAGTCAGGGTGACTCCCAATGTCCTGCTCTACTTCTACATCGAACCACGGACGCTGGAATCGACAATGGGGGCCGAGGTGAGTCGCTGAAAGCGGGGAAGCTTCCGCAGTGGATCGAAAGCGGGATCGATCCGGAGCCAGCCGGGCGAGAGATAGAAGGGAACCTGGAGCAGCGGCTCGAGCTGGTCCAGCGCGAGCTCCGGCTCGCCGGTGAGCAGGTAGATCCGCACCAGCTGCAGTTGGCTGTAAGGCCCGAAGTAGCCATCGCGGCCTATCGGCATCAACGCCACACCGCGCTGCCCCTCGCGAATCGCCTCTGACTTCCGTCCCAGATACGCCAGCGCCAGCCCGAGGAGCGCGTGGCGCTGCCAGTCGTCCGGCTCAGCCAGGAGTTGCGCCTCCAATCCCAGCCGAGCGGAGTCGGCGTAGACTCTCATGCGCCGGGGGTCACCGCGGAGCTGGTACAGCCCCGTGCGGACCAGACCCCAGCTTCCCCGGTCACCATCGAACGCGCTCGGTGGCGCGGCGAGCACCTCCCGCTGCTGCGCGCCATCGAGCACCCAGTACAGGTCCTGGTAGGCGGCGAAGAACGGGTACAACACTGCGGGATCGATCCGGCTCTGCGCTCTTCGGATGATTGCCCGGGCGCTGTCGAGATCGCCTCGGGCGACGGCGACCATCACCTTGAGCGAGACCATGGCCGGGCTGGTGGGCGCCAGCGCGACCGCGCGGTCGGCCGCCGAGTCCGCGGCTGGGTAGTGGCGGAGCCAGATGTGCACCGCCGCCAGCCGGCGGGCTACCGTCACCGAGCGTGGGTCGAGTTGCGAGGCGCGGGCGAGGCGTCGGGCCGCGCCGTCCCACTGCCCCAGGCTGGTCTCGGCGCTCGCCAGTGCGCTGAGCAGGTCCACGTTGTCCGGCGCGAGGCGCACCCCGTGGCTGTACTCCGCCACCGCGCGCGGGTTGTCTACCGGATTGACGCTGCCGTAGAAATCTCCGGCAGCCAGGTAGACCAGCGGATCCGAGGGCCTGAGCGCACGCGCCTTTTCGGCCGCGACCCGTGCCGCATTCCCCATGGCCGGGTCGGGGATGCCGTTCGAATAGTGCGAAGTCTGCGCGCGGGAGAGCTGGCTCCAGGCCTCAGCGAACGTCGAGTCGATTGACACCGCGCGCCGGTAGTAGGCGATCGCCCGGCGCAGACCGGCCTGGTCGGCCTTCATATCCTGCGCGGCGGCCTCGCCCTTGAGGAACTCGTCGTACGCGGCGAGGCTCTCGGTGGGTTTTACCGTCAGCTCGCGGCGGGTGCTGTCGCCCAGCACGACGCCGAGCGCGTCGGCCACCTTGGTGGCGATGTCGGCTTGCACGGCGAAGACATCGGTGAGCGCGGCATCGATCGGCTGCTGCCAGCGGGTCGTCGGCGCGGTGCCAGGCAGCAGCCGGATCAGCTCGGGACTCACCCGCACCCGACTCGAGCCGGCCGGTCCCCGAAGCCAGCGAATCTTCCCTACCAGCAAGTAGTTCACACCCAGCTCCCGGGCGACTTCCGGGAGCCGACGCGGGTTGTCGCGATAGACGTTCGAGCTCAGGCTGGCGACGACCTCGAGCCCCGGGATCGCAGCCAGTTTGCCTCGCACCTCGTCGGTCACACCGCCCGCGAAGTAGGCGTCGCCCGAGTCGCCCAGATTCTCGAAGGGGAGCACGGCCAGGCGGGGCTGGCCAGCGGTTGCGGCGCGGCGGGGGGTCCCGCGCCATACCAACAGCAGCCCTATGGCGAGCAGGAGGCCCAGAAGGCCGAAAATCGGGACACCGATGGTGATGTGCCACTGCGGCTGAGAGGCCCCGACCGCGGACGACTCGGGCGTGGAAGTGGCGGCTCTGGCAGCGACCGGGCTTTCCACCGCGACCTTCGTCGCGGGGGGCGGGGGCGTCTCCTCTCCCCGCCGGATCCGGTCCGCCAAAGCCTGGACGGCCGGCTCCGGAGGAAGCTCCAGCTCGTCCCGCCGGATCTGGTGAAAAATCTCGGCGTGCCGGAGCGCTCCTGGTGCATCACCGGCCACCACCAGTGCCCGCATCAGACCCTGGGCAGCGCGCTCGTCCGTCGGATCCAGCGCCGCCAGTCGGCGCCACCAGAGCACTGCCGCGCCGCGATCGTCGCGCGCCGTTGCCGCGACCGCGGCGGCTTCCAATACGGATCGGTAATCGGCCGACAGACCGGTGCGCTCCTCCTCAGCCCAGTGGGCGAATGCCGGCACGCCCGGCAAGTGGAAGTCGCCGAGGAACGGCCCGCCGTACACCCGGGCCGCTTCCTCTATCGCACCGGATGCGCGGGCCGTCTCGAACGCGTGGAGATCGACCTCGATCAGCTCGGGGTTGAGGCGGAGCTCGCGGGTGCCGAGGATCGCCTCTTCCGCACCCAGGTCCTGCCGTAGCGCGTACAGCGCCTGGTTGAGGTTTCGCCGGGCGCGATCCTCCTCCACCTCACCCCATAGCAAGGCGGCCAGCCGGTCGCGGTTGACCCCCCGGTCGCCCGCCCGGGCGAGCACCGCCAGGATCGCGAGCCGCCGCGGCTGCTGGGCGTTGCCACCCAAAGGGAGGGGCCCGTCGAACACCGCAAGGCCACCGAGCGTCTGGATGCGCTTCACAAGCAACCCCTTGCCGGCCTTGGCATTGGGCCAATATCCCGTCCCTTCCCGACCGTCACAAGATCCCGCGAATAGGACCAGTTGAGAATCTCGTGATCGGGTCGTGAGCGCGGAGCATAGCGTGCTCCTCGTCCGAGCGGCCGGCATCCCGCCGCCGACCGGACTCAGGACTCACACCCGATCAGGAGGCTCCCATGTACCGCTCCATCACTGTCGGCGCTCTGTGCGCGCTCGCCCTGAACCTGCCAGTACACCTGGCACCGCGGTTCGCTCTCGACACCACCGGCGCGGTCCACCTGAGCGCCGCCGGAAACGAGGCGCAGTACGGGGTGATCACCGACGACGGCACTTCCATCCTGACCGTTTCGCTGGGGGCAACCGGCAACAGCAGCTCGCTCCAGCTCAGGATGCCGGGTGTCGGCCTGCCGGCCGCGGGCCGCTATCCCATCCGCTCCACCTGGAACAACCGGGTAACCGGTAACGCCTTTCACGCCTTCTTCGCCGCCGGATCACCGGAGCACCCGCTCGGCTGGTTCCACGGCGAGTCAGGCACGGTGACCATCACCCGCGCGGCCGACGGACGGCTCTCCGGTTCGTTCCAGATCCGCGCCCGGGGCTTCCTCACCGCCGACACGACCGAGGCAGAGCATTGGGTCACGGTGATTGGCAGCTTCGAGGCGGAAGGCGACAGCACCACGACTACGATCGCAACGGTGAAGTAGACCCGAATCATCCACCGCGCCGCCCAGCGGCGCAGAACAGGAGGAGCGCATGTGGGGGACAGAGAGTATCCGGCGGCTGACGAAGGTGTTGCCCTGGACGATGCTGTTGATCGCCGCGGTCGGCTGTGGCGGCGATGACAAGAGCCCGACCGGTCCCACCGGTCCGGGTGGAGGCGGCCAGGATCCTGGCAGCCCGACTGCCATCGAATTCGAGCTGGTGCGGCTGGGACTGGTCGGCCTGCCGGCCGACACCCAGTTCGAGGACTGCCCGGTGACCCGGTTCTACGGGGGCAAGATCGCCATCGAGCCGAAGACCGGCCAGTGGCAGATCGACCTGCGGGTGCACGACGACATCGACGGCGACTGGCCCTACCAGGACTTCGGGGGGTCGGTAGGAGACGAGGAGTCGGTGCTCTTCGAGTCCGGGATCTCCGGAGTCACCTACGAGGGCACCGTCAACGACGACGCGACCGAAATCAAGATCATGTACGACTGGTGCTTTGACGGGGTGCCGGACGTCCAGCTGGTGTTCGTCCGATGACCGCCCCCGCCAAGGTACTCGGGTGGGCGCTCGCCCTCGCGCTGGCGGGCTGCTCGGGGAGCGGTGACGCCGCCGGCCCCAACGTCGACCCACCGACCAACGATCCGGGGCTGCCGCCGACCAACGATCCTGGGGTGCCGCCCACCAATGATCCGGGGACGCCGCCTCAGAACAACGGGGTCCAGGGCAGCTACGTGCTGGAGCAGATCAACGAATCGCAGCCGGGGCAGCTGGTCACCATCAGCAATCCTGATGGGGAGGTGATCGGGCTATACCGCTTCGAGGCGACCACGCTGACCATGGACGCGCTCCAGACCTTTGCGCTGGAGCTGCGCTATACCGACGACAAGTCGCCTTTCGGCATGGATGACCAAGGCGAGTTCAAGGGGGCCGGGCCGGTAACGCCCGAGGGTGCGATTCCGCTGACGTTCTACTCGGCAATCTACGACGACCAGTTCAACGGCGTCGTGCTGAGAGACATGGTGCAGATCAAGTACGACTTCGATGGCGACGGGGAGCTGGACACGTGGTTCGCGTTCAGGCGCCAGGGGTGAGAACGACCTCTGAACGATTGAATCACCAGGATTGCACTACTCACAACCACTGAAAGGAGCACCACCATGCAACGCTTCATTCTCGCAGTCCTCGCTGCCTCGTTCGGTCTGGCCGGCTCGGCCCAGGCGCAGCGGCAGCAGCCCGTCGCCCGCCCATCCCGCTGGGTCCTCAACGGCCACTCCAGCATGACCCTCGGCACCTCGGTCACCGACGCCTTCAACGAGGTGAAGACTTCCAGCGGCCTCGGGGCTGGTGTCGAGGTCGGCTACCGGGTCACGCCGCGACTCCTGACCTATGCCGGCTTGGAGATCAACAAGCAGCCGGTAGACGCGTTCGACCTAGAGGGCGACTTCGGCCTCACCCACTTGGAAGCCGGCGCCAGATACAGCTTCCCCATCACCGGCAGTAAGATGCTGCCCTATATAGGCGCTTGGGTCGGCCGTCGGAGCCTCAGCACTACGCTGGACGACTTCGACGCCGGAACCAGCTCGGATTTTTCGATGTCGGGCCTTGTGGCTGGGGCGAGCGGCGGGGTGCAGCTCTTCGTGTCACCGAAGCTCGCGCTCGATGGCGGCCTCAGCATCGGCGTCGGCAAGATGGGAAACATCAAGGTCGACGGGCAGAAGCAGACTACCCAGGGCCTGGAGAGTACCACTACGACACGCATCAGGTTCGGGGCGAACTGGTATCCGTAGGGTTGAGGTAGGGGTGAGCGGTAAGCGGTAAGAGGTGAGCGGGAGAACACCGCTCACCGCTTACGCCTCCACCGGCCGCAGTCCTAGATCTATGCAGTGGTTGAGGCCGGAAGTAGGTAAACGTTCGCCAGGCGGTGCCAGATATTAATTCTCTCAGTCGAGCGGAATAGGCTCGTGGCCCGCCACATCGCTAGCGAGCACGTGCTCGGCGACCTGCCGACCCAGCACTTGACCAGCGACAATGTCGAACCGGTAGTGCAACCCTCCATTTATGCGCGACTGACCCGCCGCCTCGATGTTCGCCGCGAGGCCCGGCCGCTCATCGGGGAAGGCCTGTCCGAGGATCTCGGAGTACGCGGCGGTTACACAGGAGTGTCCACTCGGGTATGACGGATGATTCGGCGCCCCGATCGGGAGCCCGATCGACGGGTCGACCTGCCAGGGTCGGATGTACCAATAGGTGAACTTGGCATCCCAGCAGCCGATCAGGGCATCGAAGCCGGCGATGTTGGCGAGCGCGAGAATGCGCGCGGCTTCGCGCTCGGAGCGCCGATGTGATACGATCAAATCCGTGGCGATCTCGTTCTGATACCGGGCGACCTTAATGTTCCAAAACACCGCCAGCGCGACCTGCTCCACGGTGTGGCTAGTGGACAGGCCCTGCACCTCGGCGAGGTCGGTGAGGAACCCGGCGGACCCGAACAGGGGTGGCGGGAGCGAGCGAAACTGATCGGCCGAGGTCAGCGTCAGTGGACGGGTGCCGAAGAGGCCACGGACCGGTGCGGTGCCGGTCCAGTACCCCGGGCCAGTGAGCTGGGTCGGCAGAGGCGCCAGGCCGGTGTTGTCAGTGTGAGCGTAGGCTACGACGGCAGCACCGATCGACCTTCCGATGTCCTCGCCGGCCGCGAAGTCAGCGTGAGTCTCTCCCGGCCAGGCCGAGCCCGCTTCCTGAGCGGCGATCCGGTTGTCGATGAGATCGGCCTCAGCACTGCTGGGAAAGAAGTCCTTCAGCACGACGACTGAGGCGCCAGCTGCCGCACCTGCCCGCGACGCATGAGTCCCGAGTTTGCGCGAGTTCTCGGCGGCGATGATCGCATTGTATTGGGCCAGCGACAGATAGGTGAGCACCCGCGACTCGAGGAACGGATTGAAGGCTCGCCCCGGCGCCATCAAGAAATCGCGTGCGATTCCATTCCAGGCGACGCTGGATCCTGCTTCCCAGAACTTCACAGCAGTCGCATCCGGCGAGCTGCTGCGGTCGGTTAAAGGTGTGCCCGGCTCGGTGGGACGGTCCCCACATGAGGCGAGCACGACGGCACTCGCAGCGCACAAAATCTGTGACCAACGTTTGGGGAAGAGCATTGGAGTATCTCCAGAGTGAGACAACCTGATGTGCCAGCGAAGGACGTTCGCTATTCACGGAACGGCGGATAACTTAGAGGTGCCTCGTGAGAGGCCTGTCAAAGACCCGTCAAATGGAGCAACGTGCTCCACCTCAAGACCTTCGGCGGTCTCTCCGTAGAGATCGACGGAATCCCTGGAACTGGCGCGGCACAGCAAAGGAAGACGCTGGCCCTACTCGCTCTCCTGGCCGCTGCGCGCCAACGCGGCCTTAGCAGAGACAAGCTGATCGCCTCTCTCTGGCCGGAGACCGACGCCGAGCATGGGCGCGGCCTCCTCCGGCAGGCTTGCTATGCCCTCCGCCGTGATCTCCAGGTACCTGAGCTTTTCCTCGGATCGATCCAGCTACGGCTGAATCCGGCAGTGATCTCCAGCGACCTGGAATCGTTCGCCGGCGCGCTGGAGGAGAGCGATCCAGCCAAAGCGGTCTCCTGCTACAGCGCACCCTTTCTGGACGGCTTCTACCTGAATGGGGGCGGGGAATTCGAGGCCTGGGCCGAGACCGAGCGGACCCGATTGGCCAGCCAATACCGGGCGGCTCTGGAAGTGCTGTCTGGGGAAGCGACCGAACGCGGCGAGCATCGAGGCGCGGCGGACTGGTGCCGACGCTTGCTGGAGCTCGACCCTCTCAGCTTCAACGCTGCGCTTCGCCTCATGGACGCGTTGGACCATGCCGGTGAGCGCGCCGAAGCGCTCCGATGCGGACAGACCTACGTACAGTTGGTGCGTTCGGAGCTCGGCGACGAGCCGCCGCAGGAGGTGGCCGACTGGATCGAGGAACACCGGCATACCGGTGGAAATGGCGCTCGGCTGATAGGCAGTCCGGCCAGAATGACGACGAGTGTCGTTGACGGAGAGCCCACACGCGCCGAAGCCGAGGCACCGGCCGGCAATCTCATCCGCCGGGTGCACCGGGCACGGAGCCTGGGCCTGATAGCCGTCGGGTTTTTGGTACTCTTGCTTGCCACAGTCGGCTACGCCGTGTGGAGGCAGCGTGCCCTGACCGGCGGCGCCGAGCCGGAGGGGAGGGCAGGTGGACGGAGGATGGCGGTTCTACCCTTCGAGAACCTGGGTGGGATGGATAAGGGCTACTTCGCCGACGGCATCACTGACGAGATCCGGGGGAAATTGGCGACGGTGCCGGGCCTTCGAGTCACCGCCCGGCGCAGCTCGGCAGAGTACCGGCAAACCACGAAGCGGCCGAACGAGATCGGCCGCGAATTGGGCGTGGACTACCTGCTCACCGGCACCGTCCGGTGGCACCAGGAGGGGAAGCAAAGCCGGGTCCGGGTGGTTTCCGAGCTGGTGCAGGCGGCCAGCGGAGCCACTCGGTGGCAGCAATCGTTCGACGCCCCGCTGACCGACGTCTTTCACATGCAAGCGGACATCGCCGAGCGTGTAGCCAGTGAACTGGGCATCGCCCTCGCGGTCACCAAGCGCCGGCACATGGCGGAGCGGCCCACCGGAGACCTGCGTGCGTATGACCTTTATCTCAGAGGACGTCATGCCTGGCACCAGCGGACAGCCACCGGACTGGACCAGGCCCGCCGGCTGCTGGAGCAGGCGATCGCCCTCGATCCCGGGTTCGCACCGGCCCATGCCTCGCTGGCCGACGTGTATACGGTTCTGCCTCTCTGGAGCGATCTGCCGCCCCAGGAGAGCTACCCGCGCGCCAAGGCTGCGGCGCTGGAGGCGCTGCGACTGGACAGCAGCCTGGCCGCACCGTACGCCACCCTGGCTGATATCAATTCGCTGTACGATTGGGATTGGGTCTCGGCCGAACGGAACTTTCGCCGATCTTTGGCGCTCGACCCCAACAACGCGAACACGCATCACTGGTACGGCGAGGACTACCTGATGACGGTGGGACGAACGCCCGACGGTCTGGACGCGGCCCGGCGGGCTCGCGAGCTGGATCCGCTCAGCCTAACCATCACCTCCGGTGTCGGCCGGGCGCTCTATCGTGCGGGCCGGCTGGACGAGGCGGCGGCACAGATGCGCGACGTCCTGGCCCTGGATCCCGCATTCGTTATTGCCAACAACGATCTCGGCAGGGTTTATCTCCGCCAGGGCCGGGCCGCCGAGGCCGTGCCGCTGTTGGAGCGCGGGATTGATTCGGTGGTTCGGTATTCGGCCGATGTAGCGATGCTCGCATACGGTTATGCTCACAGCGGCAGACGGCAGCGGGCCGAGGCCCTCATGCGCGAGCTCCTGAACCGCCAGTCGAAAGCCTATGTGAGCCCGGCCAGCATGGCCGTGCTCACGGCGGCGCTGGGGGACACCGTCGAGACGTTCGCGTGGCTGGGTCGGGCACTGGAGGTCCGCGATCCGCAGCTGCTCTACCTTTTCGTGAACGAGCCGTTACTCGAGGCCTTCCAACGGCACCCAAACGGCGTTGCGATCCTGCGTGCGATGGGACTTCGGGCTGACAAATAGCCCGTTGATAGCCGACTCCATTGCCGAGTCGGAAGGTCTTCCGTGGGGGAGAGCTCCGTTTTTCTACGCTCCCCTCGTGCGGAACGACGGTCATTCGGGGATGCCGATCCGGCGCACGATCTCCCGAATCTGGGGCTTGTTCCGCAAGGCTGGATAGGCCGTTCCGCAGCGGAGAAGGTACAGGATATTGCTCGGGTGCTGCTCGACGGCGGACTGAACCATCGAGATGGCTCGCCCGGTATCGCCCAGCGCGATGTAAAGTTCGGGAGCGTACCAGCGCCCCGGTCGCTGCTCAAGCCACAGCAGCAGCCGGCGCGCGTCGTCCACCCGGCCGGCCCGCGCGTAGCCATGAGCAAGTAGGCCAACGGACCACGGGTCGCTGTCGCTCACCGTCACCGCGCTCTCCAGGGCGGCTATCGCTTCGGGGTACATCGATTTCATCAGGTATTCATCCCCCAAGGCCGCTCTGAGCCAGTCGGGGCTCTCACCCATGCGGGCCTGCAATTCCTCCAACTCAGCGATCGCTTCATCGTGGCGCCCGGCGCAGGAATAGGCATCAGCCAGCTGGCCCTTGAGTAGTTCCGACAGCGGGTTCCGCTCTTCAGCCCGCTGGAAGTGAGTGATCGCCTGGTCGAGGCGGCCCGCCGCGACCAGGAACCTCGCATATATCCACTGGTGCGAGTTTGCATCAAGCTCCAGCGCCCGCCGGATTGACCGTTCCGCTCCTTCCCAATCCCACTCGTGGTTGAAGAGAACAAACCCCAGCGAGGCGTGGGCCTGGGCTTCGTTGGGATCGAGCTCCAGGGCGTGCAACGCGGCCGCCTTCGACTTGGGATAGAACTCCGGCGCCAGCTCCTCATCATTGCTGGCGATCCAATGGTAGGTCCGTGCGAGCTTGGCGTGGGCCGCGGCCCACTGGGGGGCCAGCGCCACAGCCTTCTCCAGGTTCGCAGCGGCGGTTCGTAGTGCCTCAAGGCGGTCGGATCCGGTGAGTTCCAGCGAGACCATCTGCCGTTCCAGATGATACAGACCCTGGAGATAGGCTTCCTGAGCCTCCGGGCTCACGGATGCTGCAGCGGGTCGACCATGCGGTTCGGGCGCAGCCCTCGCGTGGATGGCCTGGCCGACGGCGCGCGCGACCTCGCCCTGAAGCGTGAGGGCATTGCTGAGTGTCCCATGGTAGGTGCCGGCCCACATGTGCCCCTCGGGGGCCGCGCGAACCAGCTGCACCGTGATCCGGACGCTGTCCTCAGCCCGGAAGACCGAGCCCTCTAGGAGCGCATCCACTGCCAGCTCCCGGGCGATCACCGGCACCGGTCGATCGGTCCCCTGGTACTGGAGGGTCGATTGCCGCGAGATCACGATCAGCCCCGGGAGCTGGCTCAACTCGGTCACCAAGGCCTCATGCATGCCGTCCACGAAGTATTCCTGCCGCTCATCCCCGGTGAGGTTCGCCAGCGGCAGCACGGCCAGGCGGCGGATCTCCGGCGTCTCGGTCCGGAGTTGGTTTCTGATCGTCCAACCCGCGGCCATGAGGGCAGCCAGCGTCGCCCCCAGGAGCCCGACTCTCTTCCAGGGAACCCGGGACTTCCCCAGCCAGACTGGCCCGACTGATCCGGCTTCCGCCGGAAGCGTCGCTCTGGCACCCAGCGGGGGCCTGGGCGACGAGCGATCTACCCTCAGGCCAGCCTCGGAGCTCCCGTTCCCAGCCGTAGGAGAAGACTCCGCGCGGATCCTCGCCAGCAATCCCTGGGTCTCGGCCGACGGCTCTACCTCGTACTCCGCCTCCAGCTTCCAAGCGAACGCCTCATAGGCGCGCACCGCGGCGGCCCGGTCACCCACCCGCTCCAGCAGGAGCAACAGGCGACGAACCGCCGTCTCATCGGTAGGAGAGAAGGCGACTGCACGGCGCGCCGCTTGCTCTGCGCCGGCAGCGTCCCCCTCCCGCTCCCGCACGGCTGCCAGGGCCCATCCCGCCTCTCCCGCCCGAACTCTCAGCCGGTCGCGCTCCTGATCGAGCCAATGCTCGAACTCCGGGGCGGCTGAAATGTGGAAGCCGGTCAGCAGCTCCCCTCGGTAGAGGTCAAGCGCATCGGCGGGGCGCCCCTGCTCTACCGCAGTTTCGAAGGCCCAGGCATCACAGCGGATCTGCTCCGGCGCGAGGGCCAGCTCCTCGTCACCCCGCGACACGATCGTGCTGGGGCCCAGAGCTCGGCGCAGGAAATAGACCGACTGCCGGAGCGCGTGCCGGGCCTGCTCGGCGTCGTACTCGGGCCAGAAGAGGGCAAACAGGGTGTCACGACGATGGAAGCCCCGGGGGATGGCGAGCGCGAGATAGCACAGGAGGGCGGCGCGGCG
>Ga0209382_10001258_pt1 | contig 40367 bp, 36 predicted proteins | sample SoiMetdeltSBSDD5_FD_187599 | JGI IMG/M metagenome (GOLD analysis project Ga0209382, IMG submission 187599) | Bulk soil microbial communities from a Populus tree surrounding site in Tennessee, USA - Soil MetaG P. deltoides SBSDD5 (SPAdes) (version 2) | ecosystem: Environmental > Terrestrial >... | reverse complement strand
CCACGGCGGCTGGGCGCCGGGACCGCCCGGAGGCGGGCCCCACGGGGGCTGGCCGGGGGCGCCCGGCGGGCCGTAGCCGGGCGGGCCGTAGCCGCCCGGCAGCGTGGTCGTCAGGCCGGGGACCACCACCGGCCGCCCGACGTCGTCCTTGCCGATCACGAACGTCTTGGCGGCCATGTCGCCGACCCGGCGGTGGCCCTTCGTGCTGAACCCCGTGACGACGGCCACCAGCGGGAAGCAGTACGGAATGCCGTCCACGATCCACAGCACGGAGCGGACCAGCGCCTTGCCGATGCCCGGCGTCTGGCCCTGCTCGTTCACCGCCCGCACGCCGAGCAGCGCCTTGCCTGGGGTGACCCCCTTCAAGCCCTGTAGGACGCCGTAGATCCCGAAGAACCACGCCAGCGCGACCGCGGAACCGATCACCGACGTACCCGTCTCCGTGTAGTAGACGCGGTCGCCGATCCGGACGCACTGGTTGACCTCGTCGTCGTTCTCCTGGATGACCGAGCACGGGTCGTCGAACCCGTCGGGCACCTCCTCGTACTTGGCGAAGGGGCTGAGCGGCGTCGGGCTGAAGAACGACATCAGGACCAGGTACAGCAGCAGGTCGACGATCCACGCCACGCTGCGGCGGCCCATGACCGCCGTCGGGTCGGACATCGGCGCCGACGGCGCGGCAGCGTAGGGGCCGGCCGCGGGGTACGAGTAGGCGCTCACAGCGTTCGTTCTAGCACCGCCACCGCGGCGCTTCGTGCCGCCGGACCCACGGCCCGACCTGCGAGCAATCGGTTCGGGACCGCGGACGGTGGTCCGTACACTGGGCCGCCATGTCCGAGGCCCTCGCCACACCGTCTCCCGAGCTGTTCGACAAGGTCGTGAACCTGTGCAAGCGGCGCGGCTTCGTGTTCCCCTCGGCCGAGATCTACGGCGGCTTCCGCTCCACCTACGACTACGGGCCGGTCGGCGTCCTGCTGCTGCGCAACGTCAAGGACGCCTGGTGGCGCTCGATGGTGCAGCTGCGCCGCGACATCGTCGGCCTCGACGCCGCCATCCTGTCGCCGCCCGCCGTGTGGGAGGCGTCCGGGCACCTCAAGAACTTCACCGACCCGCTGGTCGACTGCAAGGTCTGCCGCGAGCGATTCCGCCTCGACAAGCTCGACGACCCCGAGGTCTGCCCGAACTGCCACTCGACGCACAGCTTCACCGAGGCCCGGCACTTCAACCTGATGTTCAAGACCTACGCCGGCCCGGTCGAGGGGGCGGGCGCCGAGGTCTACCTGCGCCCCGAGACGGCCCAGGGCATGTTCACCAACTTCAAGAACGTGCTGGAGACGTCGCGCAAGCGGCCGCCGTTCGGGATCGCCCAGATCGGCAAGTCGTTCCGCAACGAGATCACGCCCGGGAACTTCGTGTTCCGGACGCGCGAGTTCGAGCAGATGGAGATGGAGTACTTCGTGCCGCCGGCCGAGGGCCCGCGCTGGTACGAGTACTGGTGCGAGGCCCGGATGCAGTGGTACCTCGACCTCGGCATGCCGGCCCAACTGCTGCGGCTGCGGGCACACGACGAGGACGAGCTGTCGCACTACTCGGCCGGGACCAGCGACGTCGAGTTCCTGTTCCCGTGGGGCTGGGACGAGCTCGAGGGCATCGCCAACCGCACGGATTACGACCTGACCCAGCACGCCTCCCACTCCGGCGAGAACCTGGCCTACTTCGACCAGGCCACCGGCGAGCGTTACGTGCCCCACGTCATCGAGCCGGCCGCCGGCGCCACCCGCACCGCCATGGCCTTCCTCATGGCCGCCTACGACGAGGAGGAGGTCGCCCGCGAGGGCCAGGGGCAGGGCGACGTCCGCACGGTGCTGCGGCTGCACCCCCGCATCGCGCCCTACAAGGTGGCGGTCCTGCCGTTGTCGAAGAAGCCCGAGCTGTCGGCGCCGGCCACCGAGGTCCTGGAGGCGCTCCAGCCGCACTTCATGTGCGACTACGACGAGACCCAGGCCATCGGGCGCCGCTACCGCCGCCAGGACGAGCTGGGCACGCCGTTCTGCGTGACGGTGGACTTCGACACGCTCCAGGACCGGGCCGTGACCGTGCGGGACCGCGATTCGATGGCCCAGGACCGGGTGGCGATCGACGAGCTGCTCGACCACCTCCGCGACCGCCTGGGCCTCTGACCACCCCCTCGCCAGGGTGGGGCAGCCCTCCGCCGCACCCGGGGCATTCAGCGCGACCCCCGCGCCCTGGAGGTGGACTCATGCTCAAGCGCCTCGCCCGCGCCTGCTACCGGCGGCGTTGGGCCGTCCTGGCCACCTGGATCGTCCTGCTGGTCGGCCTGTTCGGGCTGAACTCCGCGTTCGGCGGGAAGTTCCTGGACGACTTCTCGCTGCCCGGCTCCGAGAGCCAGGAGGCCGCCCCTACAGCCCGGAGGGCGCCCGCAACGTCGACGAGGACGGCGACATCGCCTACGCCGAGGTCAACCTCGGGGACCGCGACAGCGACGAGTACGCCGCGGCCCGGGACCGCGTCATCGCGCTGGTCGACGACACCGGCGTGCCGGGCACGACCATCGAGCTGGGCGGCGACGCGTTCCTGACCCAGAGCGAGTTCTCCAGCGAGGCCTTCGGCTTCCTGGCGGCCATCGTCATCCTGCTGATCGCGTTCGGCTCGGTCCTGGCCATGGGCCTGCCGATCCTGACCGCCATCTTCGGCATCGTGACCGGGATCTCGCTGGTCGGCCTGCTCGTGAACGTCGTCGACATGCCCACGTTCTCCAACCAGGCCGTGGCCATGATCGGCATCGGCGTGGGCATCGACTACGCCCTGTTCGTCGTCACCCGCTACCGGAGGGGCTGCACGAAGGCCTCGATCCGGAGGCCGCCACGGTCAAGGCCCTGGACACCGCCGGCCGGGCCGTGCTGTTCGCCGGGACCACGGTGATCATCGCCGTGCTCGGGCTGTTCGTCGTCGGTCTCGCCCTGATCCGGGGCCTGGCGATCGGCGTGTCCGTGGGCGTGCTCACGACCATGCTCGCGTCGGTCACGCTGCTGCCGGCCATGTTCGGCTTCGCGGGCCGTAACATCGACCGGCTCGGGCTGGCCCACCGCCGGCGCGCCGAGGGCACCGACCGCCGGTCGGTGTGGTACCGCTGGAGCCGGGTCGTGCAGGCCCGTCCGTGGCCGGCCGCCATCGCGGCCGCGCTGCTGCTGCTCGTCCTGGCCCTGCCGGTGTTCGGCATCCGGCTGGGGTTCGGCGACGCCGGCAACCGGCCGACGTCGGACTCGGCCCGGCGGGCCTGCGACCTGGTCGCCGAAGGGTTCGGTGCCGGCGCCAACGGGCCGCTGGTCCTGGTGGCCGACTCGCCGGACGGCGGGCCGGTCGACAGGGAGGCGCTCGGCCGGCTGGCCCAGGCGGCGGACGCGGCGCCGGACGTGGCCGGCGTGTCGCCCCCGATCCCCAACGAGCGCGGCGACGGGGCCCTGCTGATCGTCCAGCCCGAGACGTCCCCCCAGGGTTCCTGTTGTTGATGGTGGTGTTCCGCAGCCTGCTGGTGCCGCTCAAGGCGGTGATCATGAACCTGCTGTCGGTGGGTGCGGCGTACGGCGTGCTGGTGGCGGTGTTCCAGTGGGGCTGGGGCAAGGACCTGTTCCGCATCGGCAAGGACGGACCCGTCGAGGCCTGGGTGCCGATGATGCTGTTCGCGGTCATCTTCGGCTTGTCGATGGACTACGAGGTGTTCCTCCTGTCCCGCATCCGGGAGGACTACGACCGCACCGGCGACAACGCCACCGCGGTGGCCAACGGCCTGGCCGCCACCGCCCGGGTCATCACCGCGGCCGCCGCCATCATGTTCTGCGTGTTCGCCGGGTTCGTGCTGGGCTCGGAGCGCTCGCTCAAGATGTTCGGCCTGGGCCTGGCCACCGCCGTGCTGCTCGACGCCACGGTGGTCCGGCTCGTGCTGGTGCCCGCGACGATGGAGCTGCTCGGCGACCGCAACTGGTGGCTGCCCCGGTGGCTGGATCGCATCCTGCCGGTCGTCCACGTCGAGCCGACCGAGGAGGAGCCGGCGGAAGAGGTGCCCGAATCGGAGCCGCAGCGGGTGTGAGCTGCCCCCCTCAGCCGTCCATGTGGCGGCGGACGGCCGCCAGGACGTCGGCGGCCACGGCGTCCGGGGGCTGGTCCCCGTTCACCGTGACCAGCGCGCCACGCCGGCGGTAGAGGTCGAGGAGGGGAGCCGTCTGGTCGTGGTACACGGCGAGCCGGCGGTCGACGATGCCGGGATCCGCGTCGTCGACCCGTCCCTCGTCCCGGGCGAGCAGCCGTCGGCGGGCCACCTCGTCCGGTACCTCCAGGTGGACCGCGACGACGTTGTCGCCCATGCGCTCCGCCTGGTGGATCGTGCGCGGGTAGCCGTCCAGCACGTAACCGCCGTCGGACCTGGCCGCGTCGAGCGTGGGGGCAACGACGGCGTCGGTCAGGTCGTCGGGGACGAGCGAGCCCTGGACAAGGTAGTGCGCCACCCGGCGGCCGAGCTCGGAGCCGCTGCCCGCCTCCTCCCGGAGCAGGGCACCCGACGACAGGTGGGGCACGCCGAGATCGCCCGCCAGGCGCGTCGCGAGCGTGCCCTTGCCCGAGCCGGGGGCGCCTAGCAGGACGATCCGCACGGCCACAGCATCACAGATCCGCCCCGCAGCCCCTCAGCCGTCGTCCCCGGGGCGCCACGCCCGGTCGCGCTTGCGCTCGGCCGTGCGCCGCTTGTCGTCGAGCCGGGACTCGCGGGCGCCGCGTGACGGCCGGGTCGGGCGGCGGGGCGTGACCGGGACCGAGGCCTCGTCGATCATGGCGGCCAGCCGGTCGCGGGCGATGGTGCGGTTGCGCCACTGGGACCGCGACTCGTCGGCCCGCACCCGCACCAGCTCGCCCAGCACGTTGCGGGCCCGCCGGGCGCCGGGGCCGTCGAGGGCGTTGAGATCGGCCACCAGCTCGACCGCCGACGCGGTGACGTTGCGGTGCTGGCCGCCCGGCCCCGACCCGCGGGCGAAGCGCTCCTCCAGGGCCGCCGCCGGCAGCGTCAACCCGCGGCGGGTGGTGAGACCGCGGTCGGCGTCGGGGGCCATCGCCCCAGCGTGTCAGGGCTGGAGCATGCGCCCCAACCTGTTGCCGGCCACCCGCAGGCCGATCCACCCCATGGCCGCCAGGTAGGCGGCGTGCAGGACCAGGGTCCACGACGGCTCGCCCAGCACCAACGCCCGCTCGATGGCCACGCCCTGGTAGAGCGGGCTGAAGCGGACGACCCAGGCCAGCCCGTCGGGGTACTCGGACAGCGGGAAGAACGTGGCCGAGAACAGGAACAGCGGGACGATGGCCAGCTCGACGTAGTCGAAGTCGAAGAACGACCGCATGAACGTCGTCAGGCCGAGGCCGGCGCCCGCGAAGGCGAACCCGATCAGCGCCGCCCCCGGGATCGACAGGATGCCCCACACCGACGGGACCAGCCCCATCGCCCACATCGTCAGGAAGAACACGACCGCCTGGAGCAGGCCGCGCAGCAGGGCCCAGGTCAGCTCGCCCCGGACCACGTCGGGCACGCCGAGCGGGGTCGCCAGCATGCCGTCGTAGGTGTGGGCGTACTTGATCTTGCCGAAGAAGTTGAACGTGGTGTCGAAGATGCACCCGTTCATGGCGGCCACCGCCATCATCGCGGGGGCCACGTACTGGTCGTAGGCGACCGGGCCGCCCGGCCCCTGGACCTGCCCCACCAGCGCCCCCACGCCCACGCCGATGGAGAACAGGTAGAAGGCCGGCTCGAAGAACCCGCTGATGAAGGCCGGCCACAGCCGCACGCTGACCCGGGCGTTGCGCTCGACCACCCGGGTCGCCCGGCGGGTGCCCACCAAGGCCAGCGCACTCATTGGCGCACCCTTCGGGAGGCGCGCAATGAGTGATCGGCGCTTCGGGCCGAGTACCACACTGTGCTCATGGTTCGCTCGCTGCGCTCGCTCACGGCGCCAGCCGATCGCGGAAGGTGGCCGTGCCGAACCAGGCCCCCACGGCCACGAACGCCGAGAGGACCGCCACGTGCGCGACCGTCGGGACCAGGCCCAGCGTCCCCGTGGTCGCGCCCCGGCACAGCTCGACCGCGTGCCACAGCGGGGTGAGGCGGGCGATCGGCTCCAGTGCGTCGGGCAGCTGCGACACCGGGAAGAACGTCCCCGAGAACAGGAACATGGGCACGACGATCAGCCGGAACACGATCGGGAACGACACGTCGCTGTCCTGCGCCGCAGCGTAGGCGGCGAGCGGGGCGGCGAAGGCCAGGGCGCCCAGCGCCGCGAACGGGATCGCCAGCACCCCCCAGGGCGACGGCACCGCACCGAGCAGCGTCGCCACCCCCATGAAAAGGGTGGCGTTCATGCCGACGCGCAGCGCCACCCAGACCATGTAGCCGCCGTACACCTCGGCGGGCGACAGCGCGGTCGCCGCCATCGCGTGGAACCCGCGCATCCACTTCATGTTCACCATGACCGGCCACAGGGTGTCGCCGGAGGCGGACTGCAGGGCGGTGGCGGCCAGGATGCCCGGCGCCACGAACACCAGGTACTCGACGCCCTCGACCGAGCTGCGGTTCTCGTCGACCAGGCCGCCCAGCCCCATGCCCAGCGCGCCCAGGAACAGCAGCGGCACCAGCACGCCGGACAGGGCGGACGTGCGCCAGAACCGCACCCAGGTGCGGGCCTCGCGCTCGGTCACTCGCAGCATCGGGACCCTGTCGGCCAGCGCCGTCAGGGCGTCACTCATCGAGCGTCCGCCCCGTGAGGTGGAGGAAGACGTCCTCCAGCGAGCCCCGCCGGACCAGGACCGACTCGGCGTCCACCCCGGCCGCGACGGCCTGCCCGACGGTCTCGTCGCCGTGGGCGGCGTACACGAGCACGCGGTCGGCCAGCCCCTCGACCCGGCCGCCGAGCGTCTGCAGGCGGGGGAGCGCAGCCTCCTGCTGCTCGGGGTCCGCGAACCGGAACTCGACCACCTCGCGGGTGCAGTAGCGGTCGATGAGCTCACGGGGCGAGCCCTCGGCCACGATGCGCCCCTCGTCCATGATCACGAGGCGGTCGCAGAGCTGCTCGGCCTCGTCCATGTAGTGCGTCGTGAGCACGAGGGTGACGCCCTCGCGCTTGAGCCGGTACAGCCGCTCCCACAGGAGGTGGCGGGCCTGGGGGTCGAGCCCGGTGGTCGGCTCGTCGAGCAGGACCAGGTCGGGCGAGTTGATGAGCGAACGGGCGATGGTCAGCCGGCGCTTCATGCCGCCGGAGAGGGGGTCGACCCGGGAGTCGCGCCTGTCGTCGAGCCGGGCGAAGGACAGCAGCTCGGCCGCCCGCTCGCGGATGACCGGCAGCGGCAGGCCGAAATAGCGGCCGTAGATCACGAGGTTGTCCCAGACCGTCAGCTCGGTGTCGAGGTTGTCCTCCTGGGGGACCACGCCGAGCCGGGCCCGGATCTCCGACCCCTGGTGGCGGGGGTCCATGCCGAGCACCGACAGGTCGCCGTCGGTGACGGGGGAGACGCAGGCGATCATGCGCATGACCGTGGTCTTGCCGGCGCCGTTGGGGCCGAGGAAGCCGAACACCTCGCCGCGCCGCACGCCGAAGTCGACCCCGTCGACCGCGACGAAGTCGTCGAAGCGCTTGGCCAGCGCCTTGGCACGCACGAGCGTGGTCGGTTCGAGCGCGTCGGCGGGGTCGCCGGCGTCGGCCGCGGTCCGGTCGGGCATCACCATGAAACTACCGAGGAGGTGTGACAGCCTCTGCACCGGTTTGCCGCCGCCGAACGTCCGCCGGGGGTTCACCTCGCGTTCGCCTTCGTCATACCTGACCGTTCCCCGCCGTCGTTACGTTGCGGCCGCAACCACGTTCGGGAGGACCCCATGACCACGCTCGACCGACGTACCTTCATCAAGTCGGCGGCGGCCGGGGCGGGCGGCCTCGCCCTGTCCGGCCCGCTGCAGGCCTTCGCCGCCCGGCCCGCGGGCGCCGCGCCCGTGCGGGGCTCGGGCGCCGACTCCTACGGCCCGATCGCCCCCGCGGTCGACCACACCACCGGCCAGGAGCTCCTCGCCCTTCCCGAGGGCTTCGAGTACTGGTCGTTCGGCGAGGTCGGCTCGACCATGAGCGACGGCCTTGCCACTCCGGCCTCCCACGACGGCATGGCCGCCTTCCCCTGGCACCACAAGGTCCGCCTCGTGCGCAACCACGAGGTGCGGGGTGCGGCGCCCGCCTTCGGGCCCGCCGAGACCGCCTACGACACCGGCGCCGGCGGGGGCAACACCATCATCGAGTTCGACCCCGGCGACCCGGGCAACGTCATGTCCTGGGGGGCGCTGTCCGGCACGAGCACCAACTGCGCCGGTGGCGCCACCCCCTGGAAGTCGTGGCTGACCTGCGAGGAGACGCTCGAGGTCAACGCCAAGCCCCACGGCTACGTCTTCGAGACCTCGGCCCGGGTCGAGGGCTTCCAGGCCGCGGTCCCGCTCACCGGACTCGGCCGGTTCGTCCACGAGGCCGTGGCGGTCGAGCCGTCGACCAACGCCATCTACCTGACCGAGGACGCCGGCGGGACCTCCGGCTTCTACCGTCACGTGCCCCGCAGCGGCCGCCGGCCGCTCGGCGACGGCACGCTCCAGATGGCAGCGGTCGTCGGCACGCCCAACGCCAACCTGGGCGCCGGCTTCGCCGCGGGCACGAGGTTCGAGATCACCTGGGTCGACATCGTCGATCCGGACCCGGACCTGGCCGGCGGGGCGGCCAGCACGTTCGCCCAGGGTGCGGCCCTCGGCGGGGCCAGCTTCCGCCGTCTCGAGGGGGCGATCTGGTCACAGCGCGACAAGGCCATCTACTTCAACTCGACCGACGGCGGCGCCGCCTCGGCCGGGCAGGTGTGGGCCTGGTACGAGCAGCGGGGCAAGGAGTACGTCGAGCTGGTCTACGAGTCGCCGTCGACCGACACGCTGCTCAAGCCGGACAACATCACGGTCAGCCACAAGGGCGGGATCCTGCTGTGCGAGGACCCGGACCGGGCCCGCCAGTCGTTCCTGCGGGGCGTCAACGACAACGGCGAGATCTACGACCTGGCCGCCAACGTCCGCCCGGGGACGATCCCCGGCAGCACCACCCCGGCCTCGTTCGACGAGTTCGCCGGGGCGACGTTCCACGGCGACTGGCTGTTCGTGAACATCCAGACGCCGGGCATCACGTTCGCCATCACCGGTCCCTGGCGCAACGGCCCGCTGGGCTGAACACCCTCACAGTGCTCTCGCCGCCGCATCGACGGCGGCGAGGGCGGCGTCCACCACCCGGCCCCGCGGCAGCGCTGCGCCGCGGGACCGGGCGGCCGCGACCCGGTCCGCGCCCAGCTCAGCGGTGATCCGCTCCTCGACGGCGTCCATCTCGGCCCGCACGGCGGGGACCGACACCATCGGCGCCTCGGGGGCGGCGTCGGCCGCCCCCAGCAACACGGCGGCGGTCTCGGGCTGGCCGGTGTCGGCCAGCACGAGGGCCAGGTTGCGGAGCGTGGTCCACATCTGGGTCCAGTGGCCGGCCCGCCGCCAGTCCTCGATGAGCGTGCGGTAGCCGGACAGCGCCTCGGCCGTCCGCCCGCTCGCCGCCCAGAGCCGCACGAGCCCGACCGACGCCACGCCGTGGACGAACGTACCGCCGGCCGGCCGGGCGAGCTCGATGGCCCGCCGGTACAGCTCGATCGCGGCCTCGGGGTCGCTGCCCGCCGCCAACTCGGCGGCGGCGTAGTGGGCAAAGGCCTGGTCGGACAACGACCCTTGTGCCTGGGTGGCATCGAGCGCGCTGTCGACCAGGGCGCGGGCGCCGTCCTCGTCGCCGGCGTACAGCGCCCCGAGTGCCGCGGAGGCGTAGACGCCGGCGTCTCGCCCGTGCATGTTCTCGGCGGCCGCCAGCCACAGGTCCCGCGCCCCGGCGCCGTCGCCCCGGAACAGGTGGACGGCGGCGAGCGCGAACTCGGCATGGTGGCGCGTCTCGGGCCCGGCCGCCTCTTCGATCGCCCGATGGGCGAGCCCGTCCGCGCGGTCGAGGTCGCCGCGCCGCCAGGCCGAGTGGGCGGCTGCGCCCCAGGCCTCCGCCCGCTGCGGGTGGGTCGCGAGGGCGGGGTCGTCCGCCAGTTCGAGCGCCCATGCCGACACCTCGGGAACGTCCCGCCAGGTGGTGAAGTCGTCCAGCCCGACGACCACGGCCGCCCGGGCGTCGACGTCGCCGCGGCGCCCGGCCGCCGCCCACGCCGCCTGGAGGTTGGCCAGCTCGGACCGGAGCCGGGCGTCGGCCGCGGCCTCGTCCGCGGTGGTGGCCCGCTCGGCCACGTCGGCGGCCAGGTCGACGGCCCAGGCCACGAGCTCGGCGTCGGCCTCGTCCCGCCGGCCGGACGCGGCCAGCTGCTCCAGCAGGTAGGCCCGCACGGTCTCCAGCGCCCGGTAGCGGCTGGTGCCGCCCTCGCCGGCGGCGGTGAGCATCGACATGTCGACCAGCCGGGCGACGGCGCTGGCCGGGTCGCCGTCGACGCCGAACCGCTCGCCCACGCGCTCGGCGGTGGCGAGGTCGACGCCGCCGGGGAACACCGCCAGCGCGCCGAGCAGCGCCTGGTCGCCCTCGGGCAGGGCCCGGTAGGACCATTCGATCGTGTCCCGCAGCGTGCGGTGGCGGGCGTCCGCCGCGGGGCGCCCGGCCTCCAGCAGGTCGAGGGCCCGGTCGAGGCGGGCGGCCAGGTCGCCGAGCGACAGGGTCCCCACCCGGCCGGCGGCCAGCTCCAGCGCCAGGGGCAGCCCGTCCAGGCCCCGGACCAGGTCGGCGACCACGGCGGAGTCGTCGGGCCCCGGCTCCCACCCCGGCCGGCGGCGCCGGGCGTGGGCGAGGAACGCCGCCACCGCGGGGACCCCGGCGACGTCGGCCCGGCCGGCCTCGGGCACGGGCAGCGGGCCCAGGCGCAGGACGTGCTCGGCGGCCAGGCCGAGCGGCTGGCGGGACGTGGCCAGCACCGTCAGGTCGGGGCTGGCGTCGACCAGCCGGCCGGCGACCTCCCGGGCGGCGTCCACGACGTGCTCGCAGTTGTCGAGGACGAGGAGCGGCCGGCCGACGGCCAGGGCGTCCCGGGCCGCGTCCAGGACGGCGTCGCCCTGGATCCGCAGGCCGAGCGCGGTGGCCAGGGCGCCGGTGACCAGGCCGGGCTCCTCGATCTCGGCCAGCTCGACCACGTGGGTGGCCCGGCCGGCCTCGGCGGCGTCGGCCGCGACCTCCAGCGCCAGCCGGGTCTTGCCCACCCCGCCCGCGCCGACGACGGTGACCAGCCGCTCGCCGGCGATCCGGTGGCGGAGGGACGCCAGGTCGTGCTCCCGCCCCACCAGCGGCGACGCGGGGCGGGCCCGGGGCCGGACCGCGGCGGCCGGCAGCGGCGCGGGCGGCAGGACACCCTGGGCGGCCTCCTGCTCGGCGGCCACCAGGTCGGGTCCGGGATCGAGGCCGGTGGCGTCGCCCAGCCGGCGGCGGAACTCGTAGGCGGCCCGCAGCGCGTCGGCCTGGCGACCGGCCCGGGTCAACGCCCGGACCAGCAGGGCGTGGGTGCGCTCCCGGTCCGGCTCGGCCGCCGCGGCCCGAGCGGCGTCGGCCACCAGGTCGGGCGCGAGCGCGCCGGGAGCGGTCGCCTCCAGCCGCAGGGCCAGCCACTCGTCGGTGAGGTCGCGGCGCAGCTCGGCCAGGGCGACGGCGTCGGCCGCCAGGGGCTCGACGGCGGCGAACTCGTCCAGCGCCGCGCCCCGCCAGGCCGCCAGCGCCCGGCCGAGGGCCGCGACCTGGTCGCCGCCGCCGGTTGCGCTCGCCCGCACGTCGGCCACGTCCAGCTCACCGGCATCCAGGTCGAGCCGGTAGCCGGCCCCGTCCCGCACCAGCCGGGTCCCCGCCGGCCCCAGGTGCCCGCGGAGCCGCGAGATGTGGCTGTGGAGGGCCCGGGCGCCCGATTCGGGCGGCTCGGCCGGCCACAGGGCGTCGACCAGCTCGCCGGTGGACACCACCCGGCCGCCGGCCATGGCCAGCAGCGCCAGCACCGCCCGCCGCCGGGGCCCGGGGACGTCGACCTGCTGGCCGTCGACCGTGAGCCGCAGCGGCCCCAGCAGCTCGACCCGGACCCGTACGCCGGTGTCGTCAGGCATCCGCCCCGCCCGTCGTCGTGCTAGCGCCCTGCAACCGCTCTGCAACCGCTCCCGCCGAGGATCGTCCCATGACAACGATCATGACCCGCGAGACTGCCCTGCTCACGGACGACATGTTGCATCGGTTCGACGAGCGGGCCCCCCTGTACGACCGCGAGAACCGCTTCTTCGGCGAGGACTTCGAGGAGCTGCGGGCGTCCGGCTACCTGTCGGCGGCCGTGCCCGTCGAGCTCGGCGGCGCCGGCCTGCGCCTCGACGAGGTGATGCGCCTCCAGCGCAAGCTCGCCTACGTGGCTCCCGCCACGGCGGTGGCGGTCAACATGCACCTGTACTGGACCGGCATGGCGGCCGACATGGCCCGCTTCGGCGACACCCGGTGCCAGATGATCCTCGAGCAGGCCGCCGACGGCCACGTGTTCGCCGCCGGCCACGGCGAGGCCGGCAACGACATGGGGCTGTTCGGCTCCACCACCCAGTGCCGCAAGGTGCCGGGCGGATGGGAGATCACCGGTCGCAAGGTGTTCGGCAGCCTGTCGCCCGTGTGGAGCTACCTCGGCTTCCACGCCATGGACACGTCCGATCCCGAGAACCCGGTCGTCATCCACGGCTTCCTGCCGCGCGATGCCGCCGGCTACCGCGTCGAGGAGACGTGGGACGCCCTCGGCATGCGGGCCACCGCCAGCCAGGACACCGTCTTCGACGGCACGTTCGTGCCCGACGAGCTGGTGCCGGTGGTGACCCCGATGGGCGCGGCCGGGGCCGACCTGTTCCACCTCTGCCTGTTCGCCTGGGGCCTCCTCGGCTTCGGCAACGTCTACATCGGAGCCGCTCGCCGGGCCTACGACCTGGTGGTCGAGTCGTCCGGCAAGCGGGGCGCCATCGGGCTCACCCGCTCGACGGCCCACAACCCCGAGGTCCAGCGGGGCGTGGCCGAGATGCGCATGGCGCTCGAGGCCACCGACTCCTACCTGGACCGGGTGTGCGACGAGTGGGCCGAGGGCGTCGACCACGGTGCCGACTGGGCCGTGAAGATCGTCTCGGCCAAGCACTTCGCCGTGACCAAGGCGTTCGAGATCGTGGACACGGCGCTCGACCTGACCGGCGGGTCCGGGCTGTTCAAGCGCAGCCGCATCGAGCAGCTGTTCCGGGACGTGCGCCTCGGGCGCATCCACCCGGCGAACCGGCTGGCGGTCTACGAGATCGTCGGCAAGGCCAGCCTGGGCATCGACCCCGACGCCCAGCCACGGTGGGGGTGACATCGTGACCGCCCTGACACTGGCAGCGCCCGTCCCGCCCGGCCTGGAGGATCCCTGGCTGGTCAGCACGATCACGGTCCCGGGCGAGCGCGGTGGCCCGCCCGGGATGGCCAACGGCGGTTGGGTGTCCGGCACGGTGGCCGGGCACCTGGCCGGCACCGGCGGCGGGCCCGTCGAGGTCACGCTGCGGGCGCCGACGCCTCTCGACACCCCCCTCACGCTGCGGGTGGGCGAGGGCGTGGCCACCCTGATCGACGGCGACACGGTGCTCGTGTCCGCCCGGCTCTCGCCCGGCGTGGTCCGGGCGCCCGCGCCGGTGTCTTGGACCGAGGCGCGGGCCGCGTCGGCCCGCTTCCCCGGCCACCACGAGCACCCGTTCCCCGGGTGCTTCGTATGCGGCACCGAGCGGGCCGCCGGCGACGGGCTGCGCGTGTTCCCCGGGCCGGTGGCCGGCCGCATGGCCTGCGTGCTGGCCCCCGCTGCAGCCCATGCGGGCCCCCACGGCCGGCTCTCCCCGGCGGCCGTGTGGGCGGCGCTGGACTGCCCGACCGCGTGGGTCAACATGCGGCCGGGCGCCGTGGCGCTGCTCGGCCGCCTGCGGGCAGAGGTGCGGGGCCCGCTGCACCCGGGCGAGGAGTACCTGGTGGTGGCCGAGTCGGCCGGGACCGAGGGCCGCAAGGCCTACGGCCGGGCCGGGATCTACGGCCGCGACGGGCGCCTCCTCGCCGCATCCGAGGCCATCTGGATCAGCGTCGATCGCGGACCCTGACCTCCGACCGACCCGGGAACCGACCTGGGGCGCGGGCGGCCCGGCGGCCGTCCCGCCCCGGGCGACAACCGGGCAGATGCCCGTTCCCCGCCAACGGGTGCGGTCGCACCATCGCGGTGTCCAGGCGGATGGACCTGCGAAGGAGGCAGTCATGGCAGCACACCGGTTCGGCGGGATCGGCGGCGCCCTGGCCGCGGCGGCGCTGGCGCTCGGCGCCTGCGCCGGCGACGGCGGCGACGATCTGACGGCGGAGGAGCAGCTGGAGGCGGCGCTCGACGAGGCCGCCGACGAGATGGCGGAGGACGCGGGGACCGAGACGACGGAGACCGAGGCCCGGGAGACCCGGCCCGAGCCGGTCGACGTCGACCTGCCCCGGGAGACGAGCTACGCCCACGCCACGTGGACGGTCACGGAGGTGGCGTTCCAGGAGGCCTCGGTCGACGAGTTCGGCTACGAGACGGGCCCGCTGGCGATCGTGGGGTTCACGGTGGCCAACACGGGCGAGGGCGGGACCGACCTGAGGGTCGCGCCGTGGCTGCTGTCGCTGGTCGACGGCGACGGCGGTCGCGTCCCGGCGCCGATGGACGCGCTGGAGGAGGAGATCGTGGTGGTGGGCGGCGATGCCGACTTCGAGGCCACCTTCCAGCTCGACGAGGGCACCGCGGCGGAGGACCTGGAGGAGTACACCGTCCAGATCGGCGAGGAGGGCTACGTCCCCGCCCCGATCCCGTTGGCGGGCACGGTGCCGGTCCCCGGCTATCCCGTGACCGTCACGCTGCCCCCCGAGATCGGCGGGGTGATGAACGGCGGCCCGGCCACCATCCGGAACCTGCGCGGCGTGGTCACGCTCGACTTCGCCGGCCACCGGGCGGAGGACGGGACGCGGTTCCTGGCCGTGCAGGGCGACCTGCAGGGCGGCGACGGGGGCCACTTCTACCCGTCCTGGAACGACGTCCGGGTGTCGGTCGACGGCATCCAGACCGACGAGGCCCTCGATTCGCCGACCCTTCCGAACAGCTTCAGCAACGGGGGCACGGCGTCGGCCACCTGGGTGTTCGTGATCCCGGCCGACGGCAAGGACGGCATGGTCCATTTCGGGTCGCAGTCGGCGCCCGACGTGCCCGGCGGGCCGTTCACCTTCCCTGCCCTGCCGTGAGGGTGCCACGATCGTCCGGTGGCGACCGAACACGACTGGTACGCGGCCAACCGGGAGTTCTGGGACGAGCGCGCGCCCCTGCACGCCGCCGGCGAGTTCTACGGCCTGGCGGACTTCCTGGCCGACCCGGACGCCATCACGCTGCGGCCCTTCGAGATCACGGAGGTCGGGGACGTGGCCGGGCGCACGCTGGTCCACCCCCAGTGCCACTTCGGGATGGACACCCTGTCGTGGGCCCGCCGGGGGGCCGAGGTCGCCGGCATCGACATCTCGCCGGCGGCGGTGGCGGCGGCCGAGGACGCCGCGGACGAGGCCGGGCTCGACGCCACGTTCCAGGTCGGCAACGTCTACGACGCCGTCGAGGTGGTGGGTGGCCGGACCTTCGACATCGTGTACACGGGCCTCGGCGCCCTCAACTGGCTGCCCGACATCGGGCGGTGGGCCCGCGTCATGGCCGGGCTCACCGCTCCCGGCGGGTTCCTGTACCTGGCCGAGTTCCACCCCGTGCACTCGATCCTCGGCGACGAGGACCTCACGGTGACGTACCCGTACTTCCACACCGACCCGCTGGAGTTCGAGGAGGCCGGGTCCTACGCCGACGAGCAGGCCGCGACCACCGCCAACAAGACCTACGAGTGGACCCACGGGATCGCGGAGGTCCTGACCGGCCTGCTCGACGCCGGCTTCGCGCTCGAGCTGTTCCACGAGCACGACTACACGCTGTTCCCGCGGTGGCCGTTCCTGGTCAAGGAGGGCCGGGACACGTACCGGCTGCCGGAGGGGACGCCGTCGCTGCCGCTCATGTACAGCCTGCGGGCCCGCCGGTAGCCTCGTCGGATGGGTCGAGGATCGACGCGCGGGTTCTTCGGCCGGCGGCGGCAGCCCGAGTCCGGGCGGCTGCCACCGGGGCAGTACGACGCCGGCCGGGAGTGGCCGGTCCTCAGCGCCGAGGTCACGCCCGGGCTCGACACGGCCACCTGGACCTTCACGGTCGACGGCCTGGTCGACAGGCCCGTCACCTGGACCTGGGACGAGATCCACGCGCTGCCGCCGTCCGCCTACAACGGCGACATCCACTGCGTGACCACCTGGTCCAAGCTCGACATGCGCTTCGACGGCGTGTCGGTCGACACGCTGCTGGCGGCGGCGGGGCCCCGACCGGAGGCGGCCTTCGTGATGGCCCGGTCCCACACCGGCTACACCACCAACCTCCCGCTGGCCGACGTCACCGGGGGCAAGGCCTGGGTGGTGTGGGACGTCGACGGCGGCCCGCTGCCGGCCGAGCACGGGGGACCCGCCCGGCTGCTGGTGCCGCACCTGTACTTCTGGAAGAGCGCCAAGTGGGTGTCGGGGATCGAGCTGCGCGACCACGACAGTCCCGGGTTCTGGGAGCGCAACGGCTACCACGACCGGGGCGACCCGTGGCTCGAGCAGCGCTACCAGGGTGACTGACGTCCCCGCCCCGCCTCCCGCCACCGGCCCGGGGCGGCCGAGCCCGTGGCAGTTCGCCACGGTCACCGACCTGTGGCACGAGACCCCGCGAGCCAAGACGTTCCGCCTCGCGCTGGAGCGGCCCACGCCGTTCCTGGCCGGCCAGCACTTCATCGTCCGCCTCACGGCGCCCGACGGCTACCGGGCCCAGCGGTCCTACTCGGTGGCGACCGCCCCGGGCGACGACTCCCGGATCGACCTGACGGTCGAGTTGCTCAAGGGCGGCGAGGTGTCCGGCTACCTCCATGACGTCGTCGTGCCCGGCGACACCTTGGAGGTCCGGGGCCCGATCGGCGGCTGGTTCGTGTGGCGCGGCGACACACCCGCGCTGCTCGTCGGCGGCGGTTCCGGCCTCGTGCCGCTGATGTCGATGTTGCGGCTGGCCCGCGCCACCGGCCGGTCCGACCTGGTGCGGCTGGCGGTGTCGGTGCGGAGCCCGGACGACCTCTACTACCGCGACGAGCTGCCCGGCCCCGAGGTCACCGTCGCCTACAGTCGTGAGGCCCCGCCGGGCGCGGATCGGGCGGCAGCCCGGCTGATGGCCGCCGACCTCGAGTGGATGCTGGTCGAGGGGGCGACGTGCTACGTGTGCGGGTCCGCCGGGTTCGCCGAGGCGGCCAGCCGCCTGCTGGTCGGTCTGGGCGTGCCGGTGCCGGACATCCGGGTCGAGCGATTCGGTCCCAGCGGCTGAACTGAACGGGCGCACCGCGGGCGTAGGCTCGGCTCACCTGCCGCGACTCATCGAAGAGAGGGCACGCCGTGCCGTACGTCTACGCGTTCGACCATCGCCACCCGCGGCCGCCGATGGACATGAAGGACCTCCTCGGCGGCAAGGGCGCCAACCTGGCGGAGATGACCTCGGTGCTCGGGCTGCCGGTGCCGCCCGGGTTCACCATCACCACCGACGCGTGCCGCGACCACATGCGCTCCGGGTGGCCCAAGGGCTTGACCGAAGAGGTCGCCCGCCACGTCGGCAAGCTCGAGAAGACCATGAGGCGCCGGCTCGGCGACCCGTCGGACCCGCTGCTCGTCAGCGTCCGCTCCGGCGCCAAGTTCTCGATGCCGGGGATGATGGACACGGTCCTCAACCTGGGCCTCAACGACCGCAGCGTGAAGGGCCTCGCCATCGGCACGTCCGACGAGCGCTTCGCCTACGACTCGTACCGGCGCTTCATCGCCATGTACTCCCGCATCGTCCTCGACCTCGACGGCGATCCGTTCGAGGGCGAGCTGGAGCGGGCCAAGCGCAACGCCAAGGTCGACAGCGACGCCGCGCTGCCGGCCGAGGCACTCCGCGACCTGTGCGTGATCTACAAGAAGATCGTCAAGGAGAAGACCCGCCGGGCCTTCCCCCAGGACCCCCAGCGCCAGCTGCGGGGCGCGATCGAGGCCGTGTTCAGCTCGTGGGACAGCCCCCGGGCCCGCGCCTACCGCGACCGGGAGAAGATCCCGCACGACCTGGGCACCGCCGTCAACGTGCAGACGATGGTGTTCGGCAACCGCGACGACGAGTCGGGCACCGGGGTCGGCTTCACCCGCAACGCCGCCACCGGCGACGACAGGCCCTACGGCGACTTCCTCGTCAACGCCCAGGGCGAGGACGTCGTGGCCGGCATCCGCAACACCGAGAACCTCGACGACCTGGGTAAGCACTTCCCCGGCATCAAGGACGAGCTGCTCGGCATCTTCTCCCGCCTCGAGGCCCACTACCGGGACATGTGCGACACCGAGTTCACCATCGAGCAGGGCAAGCTGTGGATGCTCCAGACCCGGGTCGGCAAGCGCACGGGCCGGGCGGCCCTGAAGATGGCGGTCGACATGACCAACCAGCGGCGGCGGGGCTGGAAGATCACGCGGGCCGAGGCGCTCCAGCGCATCACCGAGGACCACGTCGAGCAGGTGCTCCATCCCCAGTTCGCGTCCGACGACGTGCAGGTCATCGCCACCGGCCTCGCCGCCTCGCCCGGCGCGGCGGTGGGCCAGGCGTACTTCACCGCCGACGGGGCGGCGGAGGCCGCGGCGGCCGGCGCCAAGGTCATCCTCGTCCGCAGCGAGACCTCGCCGGAGGACGTGCACGGCATGCAGGCGTCCGAGGGCATCCTCACCGCCCGGGGCGGCCTGGTCAGCCACGCGGCCGTGGTGGCCCGGGGCTGGGGCATCCCCGCGGTCGTGGGGGCCGAGGGCGTGGCGATCTCCGGCACGTCGTTCACGGCCGGCGGCGTGACGGTGAGCGAGGGCGACGTCATCTCGCTCGACGGCACGACCGGCAAGGTGGTGCTGGGGGAGGTCGAGCTGGCCTCCAGCGACGCCCCGCCCGAGCTCGACACGATCCTCGGCTGGGCCGACGCGATCCGCCACGGCCGCAACCCCCGCCGGGCCCGCCTGGCGGTCCGGGCCAACGCCGACACCGGCGCCGACGCGGCCAAGGCCCGCGAGCTGGGCGCCGAGGGCATCGGCCTGTGTCGGACCGAGCACATGTTCCTGGGCGAGGACCGCCTGCCCATCGTGCGGGAGATGATCCTGGCCGACACCGACGACGACGAGGCCGCGGCGCTGGAGAAGCTGCGGGCGGCCCAGAAGGACGACTTCTTCGCCATCCTCGAGGCCATGGACGGCCTGCCCGTGACCGTGCGGCTGCTGGACCCGCCGCTGCACGAGTTCCTGCCGAGCGTGGAGGAGCTCCACGTCAAGGAGGCCACCGGCTCGCTGTCCAAGGAGGAGCAGCGCCTGCTCAGCGCGGCCCGGTCCTGGAGCGAGCAGAACCCGATGCTCGGCACCCGCGGCGTGCGCCTCGGTGTCATCAAGCCCGGCCTCTACGCCATGCAGGTCCGGGCGCTGATGGAGGCCGCGCTCGATCGGGCCAAAGCCGGCGGCAAGCCGGTGATCGAGATCATGATCCCGCTGACCGTCACCCGGGAGGAGATGGCCGAGGCCCGCGACTGGGTCACCGACGCCATCGCCCAGGCGATGAAGGGGTCGCGCCGCAAGCTCGACGTCACGATCGGGACCATGATCGAGACGCCGCGGGCTGCACTGCGGGCCGACGAGATCGCCGAAGTCGCCGACTTCTTCAGCTTCGGCACGAACGACCTGACCCAGATGACGTTCGGGTTCAGCCGCGACGACGTGGAGTCCCGGCTCATGCCGGCGTACCTGGCCCACGGCCTGCTGCGCCGCAACCCCTTCGAGACCATCGACGTCGGGGGCGTGGGCGCCCTGGTGGAGACGGCGGTCGAGCGGGGGCGGGCGACCAACCGCAAGCTCAAGCTCGGCGTGTGCGGCGAGCACGGCGGCGACCCCGCCTCGGTGGCGTTCTTCCAGCGCGTGGGGCTCGACTACGTGTCCTGCTCGCCGTTCCGGGTCCCCGTGGCCCGGCTGGCCGCCGCCCAGGCCATCGTCGGGTCGTCGGGCTCGGACACCCGATAGCGGGGTTCGCCAGCGGGGTTCGGTGGCGGGGTCGGGACCGGTGGCCCGTGCAGATACACTCCATCGGACCGAAGGGGAGTAGCCCTCGACGTGATCATCGTCAGTACGGCCTCGGGGCGGGCAACCGTTCCACGGCCCGGTGATCACGGCCCCTGTGGCGGGCGAGACCTTCGGCTGGTAGGCCCCGTGGCACACAGCCGGAGGTAACTGGTGTTCCCGTCCCTCGCCGTACTGGCGTCCGAGTCATCCTCCTCGTCGGCCGACGGCAACTTCGCCAGCTTCCATGTCCCGGTGTGGGTGTGGGTCGCCTTTCTGGCGTTCGTCACGGCCCTGCTGATCATCGACCTGCTGGTCGTCCACCGCCGGCCCCATGCCCCCTCGACGAAGGAAGCCGCCATCGAGTCGGCGGTGTGGATCGGCATCGGCCTGGCCTTCACGTTCGTGATCCTGGGCTGGCACGGCGGCCAGGCGGCCACGGAGTACATCTCCGGCTACCTGATCGAGAAGAGCCTCAGCGTCGACAACGTGTTCGTGTGGGCGCTGATCATGAGCTACTTCGCGGTGCCCCGGGCATACCAGTTCCGGGTGCTGTTCTGGGGCATCTTCGGCGCCCTGGTGCTGCGCTTCGTGTTCATCTTCGCCGGCGTGGCGCTGCTCGAGCGGTTCGAGTGGATGCTGTTCGTGTTCGGGGCGTTCCTGCTGATCACGGCGTTCCGGATGCTCCGCCACGACAACGAGGAGGTCCATCCGGAGCACAATCCGGTGCTGCGGGTAGTTCGCAAGGTGATCCCGTCGACGACGGAGTACAACGGCCAGCACCTGTTCGTGCGGCACGCCGGCAAGCTGCTGGCCACGCCCCTGTTCGCGGTGCTGATCGTGATCGAGACCAGCGACGTCGTGTTCGCGGTCGACTCGATCCCGGCGATCCTGGCCGTGAGCCGCGAGCAGTTCATCGTGTTCAGCTCGAACGCCTTCGCCATCCTCGGCCTGCGGGCGCTCTACTTCCTGCTGGCCGACCTGCGGGACAAGTTCTCGCTGCTCCAGCAGGGCCTGGCGGTCATCCTGGCCTTCGTGGGCGTCAAGATGATCCTGTCGGAGTGGTACCACATCCCGACGATCCTCAGCCTGGGCGTGATCGCCCTGGTGCTCGCGATCTCGATCGTGCTGTCGATCCGCAAGGACGCTCGGGAGGAAGCGGACGGCGCCGCGGCCGGGGTGTCGCGGCCGGGGGGCAACGGGACGGCCGTGGCGACCAACGGCGATCCCGAGACCCCGCTGCCGGACCCGAACGGCGAGCGCGACCACGCGCCGGAGCCGGCGGCCCGCGACCGTCGGCCGGCGGACTGACGACGGGCTCTGGCGTCCGTTCGTGTCGGCTTCCGACGCGGACGAACGCCAGAATCGTCAGAGTCGGGCCGCGCCCGCCCGGGCCCGCGCCATCCACCAGCCCAGCTCGTCCTCGTCCCCGAGGGCCTTCTCCCAGCCCAGCTGGACCACGGTGCCCAGCAGGCACAGGTCGAGCTGGCGATCCCACCAGCGCGCGGTGTCGACCCCGTGGCGCTCCAGCGCGGCGCGGAAGCGGTCGATGGCCGCGTCCTTCGTCTCGGGTAGCCGGGCCCGGTTGAGGGCCAGGTACCAGCCCAGGTCGGCGCAGGGCGGGCCCTCGCCGGGGTAGGCGCAGTCGAGCAGGATCGTGCGGCCGTCCGGGTGGCTGCCGAGGTTGCCCATCTTCCAGTCGCCGTGCAGGAACGTCTGCGGCGTGTCCGCCACGGCGTCGGCCAGCAGCCAGGGCGCGGCCCGGACGCCGGCCACCGCGTCCCGCACGTCGGCCGGCGTCCGCTCGGCGAAGGCGGTCCAGCCCCGGGCGACGATGGGAGGCACTTCGTCGGGCCAGCCCCGGGCCTCCTCGCAGGCCAGCATCCCGTCGCCGAACATGCACCAGCGCACCGACGCGGGCACGAGCCCCACGGTGTCGGTCCAGCCCCACTGGCGGGCCGACAGCTCGGCCAGGTGGTCGAGGAACGCGGCGTGCTGTTCCAGCGGGACCACGGTGTCGCCCTCGGGGACGAGGTGGTCGCCGACGTCCCGCATCAGCAGCGCGGCGCCCAGGCCGCGGGGCCCGAACCCCCGGGCCGCGCCGACCAGCGTGTGGTCGATGGACGGAGGGAACAGGTCGAGCAGCCCGGACGCCCACACGGTGACCTGGTGGCACCCGAGGTCGCCGACGCTGCGGGCCAGCCAGTCGTCGTCGACGTGCATGAGCTTGAGGACGTGCGGCTCGCCGTCGATCTCCAGCCGCTCGAAGGTCGAGCCCGACTTGCCGTCGCTGGCCCGGAACGGCCGCCGGCCGCTGGCGCCGTCGATCAGCTCCTCGATCGACGCGGCCACCGGCCGGGCGGTGGGAGTGAGGCCGCCTGCCATGCGACCAGGATGGCAGCGAGGGACGGCCCCGGCGACCGCCGCGCCACCGGAACCGTCCCTACGCCTGGATGCGGGCGGTCAGGCCGCCCGGCGGTAGAGCCGCACCGCCAGGGGGGCGAACACCGCGACGATCCCCACGGACCAGGCGATCGAGGCGATGACACCCCACCCGGCGGGTTGGCCGAGCACGAGGTCTCGGGCGGCGTCGACGGTGGCGGTGACGGGCTGGTGGTTGGCGAAGGCCTGGAGCCAGCCCGGCATGAACGACGTGTCCACGAAGGCCGAGGACGCGAAGGTCAGGGGGAACAGCAGCGGGAACGTCGCCGCCTGGGCCGCCTCGCCGTTGGGGGAGCGGAGGCCGACCACCGCCAGCATCCAGGACATGGCGAAGGCGAACAGCAGGATCAGGCCGACCGCGGCCAGGAAGGCGAGGACGCCGCCGTGGATGCGGAAGCCGACCATGACCGCCACGACCGTGATGAGGACCATCACGAAGACGTTGCGGACGGTGTCGGCCAGCGTCCGGCCGGCCAGCACCGCCGAGCGGGCCATGGGCAGCGATCGGAACCGTTCGATCAGGCCCTTCTGCAGGTCCTCGGCCAGGCCGATGCCGGTGGCGGCCGCGCCGAACACCGCGGTCTGGACCATGATCCCCGGCGTCAGGTAGTCGACGTAGGCGACCGACGGGTCGGCCAGGTTGATCGAGTTGCCGAACACGTACCGGAACAGCAGCACGAACATGATCGGCTGGATCGAGCTGAACACCGCCAGCTCGGGGAGCCGCACGTACGCGAGCAGGTTGCGCCAGGTGACGGCGCGGGCGTCGGCCACGGCGGAGCGCCACCGGGCCGGGGCGGGTGCCGGCCCGGTGACGCCGACCGGGGGAGAGACGGTGGTGGGCGGGGGGAAGGTCGTCGCGGTCATGCGGCACCTCGCTGGGCGGTCGCGGGCTCGTCGTCGTCGCTCGCGGCCCGGTGGCCGGTGAGCGAGAGGAACACGTCGTCGAGGCTGGGCTCGCGCACGCCCAGCCCGGTCGGTTCGAGGTCGGCGGCGTCGAGGACGCGGAGCATGTCGACCACCGCGCGGGGGCCGTCCTCGACCGCCAGCTCGAGCGCCCGGCCGTCGACGGACGGCCGCACCCCGAGGTGGGCGTCGAGCAGGCTGGCGGCCCGGGCGGCCGCCGCCGGGTCGATCAGGAAGACGTCGACCATCGTGGCGCCGAGTCCGGCCTTGAGCTGGGCGGGGGTGCCTTCGGCGATGACCCGGCCCTGGTCGATGACCGCGATGCGGTCGGCGAGGCGGTCGGCCTCCTCCAGGTACTGGGTGGTCAACAGCACGGTGGCGCCGTCGGTCACCAGTTCCTCGATGACCTCCCACAGGTCGCTGCGGCTCGCCGGGTCGAGGCCGGTGGTGGGCTCGTCGAGGAACAGGACCTGGGGCCGGTGCACCAGGGCGGCGGCCAGATCGAGCCGGCGGCGCATGCCACCCGAGTAGGTCTTGGCCGGGCGACCGGCCGCCCCGGTCAGCCCGAACCGCTCGAGCAGCTCGTCGGCCCGGGCCGCCACCAGCTTGCGGGGCAGGTGGGTGAGACGCCCGACCAGGCGCAGGTTCTCGCGGCCCGTGAGGTTCTCGTCGACCGCGGCGTACTGGCCGGCCAGGCCGATCCGCTCGCGCACGGCCTGAGGGTGGCGGGTGACGTCGAGGCCCAGGACCTCGGCCGTGCCGCCGTCGGGGCGCAGGATTGTGGTCAGCACGCGGACCGCCGTGGTCTTGCCCGCGCCGTTGGGCCCCAGCAGCCCCACCACGGTGCCGGAGGGGACGGAGAGGTCGATGCCCGCCAGGGCCACGACCTCGCCGAAGGACTTGGCCAGGCCCTCGACGCGGATGGCCGGCTGACCGGCCGGTTGGAGGGTGGGGGATGACATGCCGGCCATCCTGTCGAGATAGTTGAGTCGAGTCAACCTTCTTTTCGGATTTATCGTTGAGTCGAGACAAATAAGTGCTTGCGCGGGTAACATCGTGCTGTGACCGAGGACACGGCGAGGCAGATCACCCAGGCGGTGGCCGAGCTCTTCTTCTCGGCCGAGAACCAGGCGACGTTCATGGACACCGCCGCCGAGCTGGGGCTCACGCCCCCGATGCTCAAGGGGATGCTGGAGCTGGAGCCCGGCGAGGCCGTGCCGATGCGCCACCTCGCCGACCGGTGGGGCTGCGACGCGTCGTTCGTGACCGTGGTGGTCGACGGCCTCGAGGGCCGGGGCTTCGCCGAGCGGCGGGTGGCGCCGCACGACCGCCGGATCAAGGCGGTCGAGCTCACACCCGAGGGCGTCGAGGCCCGCGAGCGCGCCATGGACGCCGTCTACGGCCCCCGGGCCGGGTTCGAGGCGCTCAACGAGAGGGAGCAGGTCACCCTGGCCAAGCTGCTCACGAAGATGGCCCACGCCCAGGCCGTCCACGACGCCGAGTTGCTCGCCCGGCCCGACGTGAGGGCCAGCGTGCGCCGGGCCACCGCCCAGCGCACCCGCGAGTTCCGGGGCAGGCCCGACAACCGGATGCACGCGGCGGCCGAGGCCGGCGGCTGGCGCGAGCACCTCGAGGTCCACCGCGAGGAGCTGCGCTACCTCCGCGAGGAGCTGGCCCGCATGCGCGACGACCTCAAGGCCCAGATGCGGGGCCCGGTCGACGAGATCAAGGCCGCCAAGCAGGAGGTCAAGGGCGACCTCATAGCGGCCAAGGACGACGTGAAGGGCGACCTCAAGGGCGCACGGGACGACATGGTCGCCCACCTCAGGGGACGGCGCCCCCGCAGGTAACCTCGCCTCGATGGGCATCCACGACGAAGACGTCGCTGCGGTACGGGCGGCGTCCGACATCGTGGCGATCGTCAGCCAGTACACGCCGCTGCGGCGGGTGGGCCAGCGCTGGCAGGGCCTGTGTCCGTTCCACGGCGAGAAGACGCCGTCGTTCTCGGTCAACGCCGCCGAGAACATGTACTACTGCTTCGGCTGCCAGGCCCGGGGCGACGTCATCACGTTCGTCCGGGAGAAGGAGCAGCTCGACTTCGTCGGCGCGGTCGAGTGGCTCGCCGGCAAGGCCAGCATCACGCTGCGCTACACCGACCGCAACGAGGGCGAGAGCCGCAAGCGCCGGGCCCGGCTGGTCGACACGGTGGCCAAGGCCGTGGCGTGGTACCACGAGCGGCTGCTGTCCGGGCCCGACGCGGGCACCGCCCGCAGCTACCTGCGCGCCCGGGGCCTCGACGGCGAGGCGGTGCGACAGTTCCAGGTCGGCTGGGCGCCCGACGCCTGGGACGAGCTGTCGAAGGCGCTGCGGCTGGACGACGACCTGGCGACCGGCACCGGCCTGGCCCGGCGCAACAGCCGGGGCCGGCTCCAGGACCACTTCCGGGCCCGCATCCTGTTCCCCATCTACGACGACCGCGGCGACCCGGTCAGCTTCGGGGGCCGGATCCTGCCGGGCGGCGAGGGGCCGGGCAACCAGGGCAAGTACAAGAACACGACCGAGACGCCGCTCTACAACAAGTCCAAGGTGCTGTACGGGTTGGAGCGGTCCAAGGCCGCGATCGTGACCGCCGGCGCCGCGGTGATCTGCGAGGGCTACACCGACGTCGTCGGCTTCCACCGGGCCGGGGTCCCGCTGGCGGTGGCGACGTGCGGCACCGCGCTGACCGACGACCACGTGCGGCTGCTCACCCGGTTCTCCGCCCGGCGGCTGGTGCTCGCCTTCGACGCCGACTCGGCCGGCCAGGCCGCGGCCGAGCGGTTCTACCGCTGGGAGCGGGAGCACGACGTCGAGGTGGCGGTGGCCGACCTGCCGCCCGGCCAGGACCCGGCCGACGTGGCCGCGTCCGACCCGGGCCGGCTGGCGGCGGCGGTGGACGGCGCGACGCCGTTCCTGCGGTTCCGCCTGGAGCGGTCGTTCGCGGCCGCCGACTTCACCACCAACGAGGGTCGGGCCCGCGCGGCCGAGCGGGCGCTGGCGATCCTGGCGGAGCACCCCTCCGACTTCGTCCGGGACCAGTACCTCATGGACGTCGCCGGCCGCTGCCGGATCGAGCCGGAGCGCCTGCGCGAGCAGCTCGACCGGGTCCGGTCCCGGCCGACGGCGGCCCCGCGACGCGGCGACGCCGGCGGCCGCGCGGCCGTCCGGGCCGAGGAGGTCCCGCCGCCCTGGGTCACCGACGGCGGCCGGGCGGTCGACAACCGCCCCGACGGCGACTCGCCGGCCGCGGTCGCGGGCAACGGGCGCCATGCCCCGCTCCGGGAGGGTCCGGCGCTGGAGGTGCTGCGCCACGCCGTGCACGATCCGGCGGCGGTGGGGGAGTACCTCGTCCCCGCCCTGTTCGGCGACCCGGTGCTGCTCGGGGCGTACGAGGCGCTGCTCGGGGCCGAGTCGCACACCGAGGCGATCTCGTCGGCCGAGCCCGCGGTGGCCGACCTGCTGGCCCGCCTCGTGGTCGACGAGCCGTCGTCCGAGCCGTTCGACGCGGTGCGGCTCCTGCACATCGAGGTGGCCCGCCGGGAGATGGCGGCGCTGCGGCTGGCGTCGGCCACAGAGGCCGACGGCACACAGGCGCTGACCGACGTGGCGACGTTGAGCCGTGTGATCGACGGGCTCCGCAGCGTGCAAACGGCGTCCGGGTCGGCGGACAGATTGCTAGCCTGGCTCGAAGATCGGGAGCGAAAGGGGGGGTGAAACACGTGCCATCGGCGCTCGATGCATGGAACGGCTCCTCTGAGGACGAGCTCGATCGACTGGTCGAGCACGCCAAGTCGTCCGGGCGCCTCACGCAGCACGACCTGGTCCGAGCCCTGGCACACGTCGAGATCACGCCCGAGGTCCTGGCCGAGATCTACCGCCGGTGCCGGGCCGCAGGCATCGTCGTCGAGGAGACCGACGACCTCGACCTGAGCCATCCCCGCGAGCCGCCGGGTGCGTCCGAGGGCGAGCCCGGCGAGCCCGACGTGGTGCCGGCCGCCGACCTGGTGGTCGAGCCCGACGGCACGTCGACGGTGGTCGTGTTCGCGGCCGAGAACGCGGTGGGCCGGGGTCCCGAGCGGGCCCACCTGCGGCGCCTGTCCGCCACCATGCGCCGGCGCACCCGGCTCAGCGCCGATCGCGGGGCCGAGCGGGGCGGCGGCACGTCGGACCCGGTGCGCATGTACCTGCGCGAGATCGGCCGGGTGCCGCTGCTGGTGGCGGCCGAGGAGGTCGAGCTGGCCAAGCGCATCGAGACCGGCGCCGAGGCGTCCGAGCACCTGGCCGACCTCGACGCCGCGGGCACGCTCGACAACCTGCCGGTCGACGAGTCGCAGCGCCTCCAGGTCCTGGCCGACGACGGTGACGACGCCAAGAGCGCGCTGATCCAGGCCAACCTGCGGCTGGTCGTGTCGATCGCCAAGCGCTACGTGGGGCGGGGCATGCAGTTCCTGGACCTGATCCAGGAAGGGAACATGGGCCTCATGCGGGCGGTCGAGAAGTTCGACTACACGAAGGGCTTCAAGTTCTCCACGTATGCGACGTGGTGGATCCGCCAGGCGATCACCCGGTCCATCGCCGACCAGGCCCGCACGATCCGCATCCCGGTCCACATGGTCGAGTCGATCAACCGTGTGCACCGGGTCCAGCGGCAGATGGTGCAGCAGCTCGAGCGCGAGCCCACCGTCGACGAGCTGGCCGAGGAGGTCGGCATGACGCCCGAGCGGGTGCGGGAGATCCAGCGCATCTCGCTCGACCCGCTGTCGCTCGACTCGCCGGTGGGCGAGGAGGACGACTCGTACCTGGCCGACTTCATCAAGGACGACGGCGCCGAGGAGCCCGACGACGCCGCCACCCGGCAGATGCTCCAGAACGAGGTCCGCAAGGTCCTCGACGAGCTGAACGACCGGGAGAAGGAGGTCGTGATCATGCGATTCGGCCTCGACGACGAGCAGCCGAGGACGCTCGAAGAGGTCGGCAAGCAGTTCGGCGTGACCCGCGAGCGCATCCGCCAGATCGAGTCCAAGACCCTGGCCAAGCTGCGCCATCCCCACCGGTCGCAGAAGCTCCGCGAGTACCTCGAAGGAGCCTGATTCGGGTTGGTCGGTGCCGGCGGGGCTGCTGCTATCCTCGCCAGGTTCCCTTCCGGGGTAGCTCAGCTGGCAGAGCAGCGGATTGTTAATCCGCGGGTCGTGGGTTCGAGCCCCACCCCCGGAGCATCTTGGCGACCCGGGCCTGTAGCTCAGTGGTCAGAGCAGGCGACTCATAATCGCTAGGTCGTGGGTTCGATCCCCACCGGGCCCACGACGATTGCACGGGTGACCATCACCGAACGCACCGATTTACATCGACCGCGCCACGGCGTAGGCATGTGCACGGTGCACTCGATCCGGTTCGTCACGTCGCTTCCGGACATCGCTCGGTACCTCGAGATCCGGGGGATGTAGCCGCCCGTGGCGCGTTACCGCATCGTCCCCGAGCGCTCTCGGGTCTGGATCGACGCCCGGTCGAGCGTGCACCCGATCCACTCGTCGACCGACGGGCTCGAGGGCTTCATCGAGCTGGACGCCAGCGACGGGGGCGAGGTGGTGCCGGCCACGCCCGCCGCCGGTGCGGTGTCGCTCCCGGTCAGCCGGCTGTCGTCCGGGAACGCTCTCGAGGATCGCGAGCTGCGCAACCGGGTCGATGCCGAGCGGTTCCCCACCATCGACGGGACGATGACGCACGTGGAGCGGGTCGACGGCACTCGGTACCGGGTCGGCGGTGACCTGGTGTTCCGCGGCGTCTCGCAGCCGTGCGAGGACGAGCTGACCCTCGAGGTGCTGGACGATCGCACCGTGCGGATCGAGGGCGGCTCGACGTTCGACATCCGGGACTTCGGCATGCAGCCACCCCGCATCCTGATGCTGCGGGTCCACCCGGACGTGGCCGTCCGCGTCGAGCTCATCGCGGAGCGCGAGTAGGGCGCACCGACGCTCGCCCGAGTTTGGGACCGCTTGCTGATGGTCCTCCCGACGGGTCACTGGGAGCCGAGCACGTCGGCCACCTCGGCGTCCGGATCGACGAACGGCTCGCCGTCGACGTCGATCACGACCCGGTCGAGCCGGCCGGTGAAGCGGAACGGGCCTCGGTAGTCGCCGTCGGCGGGCGAGAAGTCACGGGCCCAGCCCACGGTGAGTCCGGCGCCGGTGATCGAGAACCGGCTCCACGTCACCCGCTCGATGTCTCCGGAGGCGACCGGGTCGCCGTCGACCAGCAGCACGCCGCCGTGGGACGCGCCGTCACGCGCCGGCGTGAACTCGAACCTCAGCGTGTGGTGCCCGCGGCCCAGCCGATCGCCGACGGATCCCTCGATGCGGTACTCGCGCCACCCCGCCAGGTTGTGGACGTAGCACAGGCGCCCGTCGCCGAGGAGGTGGAACGACCAGCCGCCCAGCACCGAGCCCTGGACGGCGAGCACTCCCTCGACCGGCGCGTGCCCGCCGACCTCGACGTGCGCCGTGATAGCGTGCCGGCGGTTCTTGACGTTGACGGCCGCGCTCTCGGGCACCGGGGCGCGGTCGGGGCGGTAGACGTAGCGGCGCCGCCGCCCGACCGGCGAGGGCCGGCCGAACACCAGGTCGGAAAAGGGTCGGTTGTCGAGCGGCAGGACCTGGTAGCGGCCCGCCTCGGCCCACCAGCGCTCGACCAGCGCCCGCAGACGCTCGGGGTGCGCAGCTGCCAGGTCGTGGCACTCCGAGGGGTCGCTCGCGAGGTCGTACAGCTCCCACTCGACGGTGTCGAGGCCCGGCTCGTCGACCTGGATCGGGTGGTACACGACGGCCTTCCAGCCGTCGTGGTAGATGGCCCGGCAGCCGAACATCTCGTAGTACTGCGTGGTGTGACGTTCGGCGGCCGCCGGGTCGTCGAAGCTGTACGCGAAGCTGACCCCCTCCAGCGGTCGCTGCTCGATCCCGCCGATGGTCGACGGCGCTTCGACGCCGATCACCTCGAGGATGGTCGGCACCAGGTCGATGGCGTGCACGTACTGGCGGCGCACCTCGCCGTGCGCCGCGATACCGCCGGGCCAGCAGACCACGAGGGGATCGGCGACCCCGCCCTCGTGCGTCTCGCGCTTCCACCGCCGGAACGGCGTGTTGCCGGCGACGGTCCACCCCCAGGGGTAGTTGTTGTGGATGCGGGGACCGCCGATCTCGTCGAGGCGGGCGTCGGCTTCCTCGACCGTGGTCGGCACGACGTTCCAAGCCCGGGCGTCGTTGAGCGACCCCCGGGGACCGCCCTCGGACGACGCCCCGTTGTCGGACAGGACCAGCACCAGCGTCCGGTCGAGCTCGCCCCGCACCTCGAGCCAGCGGATCAGCCGGCCGACCTGGGCGTCGGTGTGGGACAGGTAGCCGGCGAAGGCCTCCATGTAGCGGGCGTAGACCCGCCGGTCCCGCTCGGACAGCGACGCCCAGGCGGGGACCCAGTCCGGGCGAGGCGACAGCTCGGCGTGCGCGGGCAGGAGGCCGTCGTCGAGCTGGCGCCGGCGGGTGTCGTCGCGCCAGCGGTCCCACCCGCCCTCGAAGTGGCCCCGGTAGCGGGCGATCCAGCCCACCGGGGCCTGGTGGGGCGAGTGGCAGGCTCCCGGGGCGACGTACAACAGCCACGGCTTGTCGACGTCGACGTGGCGCAGGTCGTCGAGGAACTCGATGGCCCGGGACACGAGGTCCTCCGTCAGGTGGTAGCCCTCCTCGTAGGTGCCCGGCGGCTCGACGACGTGGTTGTCGTGCACCAGCGCGGGCACGAACTGATGGGCCTCACCGCCGAAGAAGCCGTAGAACCGCTCGAAGCCCCGCCCCAGCGGCCAGCGGTCCCGGCGCGCGCCCAGGTGCTCGTCCTCCTCGGGGGTGAGATGCCACTTCCCCACGGCATAGGCCGCGTAGCCCACCGGCGTCAGCATGGCCGGCAGCAGGCCGCACGAGCGGGGGATCCGGGCGTCGTAGCCGGGGAACCCCGACGCCAGCTCGACGATGCGGCCCATGCCGCAGGAGTGGTGGTTGCGGCCCGTCAACACGCACGCCCGGGTGGGGCTGCACAGCCCGGTCGTGTGGAAGTTGGCGTAGCGCAACCCCGACGCGGCGAGGCGGTCGAAGGTGGGCGTGGCGATGTCGGAGCCGAAGCACCCCAGCTGTGCGAACCCGACGTCGTCGAGCAGCACGATCAGCACGTTGGGAGCGCCCGGCGGTGCCGTCGGCTCGGGCGGCCAGTGCGCCTCCGAGTCCCCGTGGTAGCGACCGATCCTGCCCCTGAACTCGCCACGTTCCACCGACTCCGCTCCTTCTCGCCTGCCGGCGCCGTTGTACCCCGCCGGGGCGAGCGTCGGCGGCTCGCGCGCGGCATGATCCTGCGATGCGCATCGGCATCAGCGGATCGGGTCTCATCGCCCTCAACCGTCCCGTCACCGAGATCGTCGACCATGCGGTCGAAGCGGAGCGTGACGGGTTCGCCTCGTACTGGCTCGCTCAGCTCGCGGTGCCCGACGCGCTGACCGTGCTCGGTGCGGCGGGCCTGGCGACGTCGACCATCGAGCTCGGCACGGCGGTTATCGCCACATGGCCGCGGCACCCGTTGATGCTCGCCGCGCAGGCACTGACCGTGTCCGACATGGCCCAGGGCCGGCTGGCGCTGGGCATCGGGCTGGCGCACAAGGCGACGATCGAGGAGCGCCTGCGCATCCCGTTCGCCCGCCCTGCCAAGCACATGGAGGAGTACCTCGACGTACTGCTACCGGCGCTGCGGGACCGAGCCGTCGACGCGACGGGGGAGATCTGGTCGGGCTTTGCCGAGACCACGGGGGGCCCGGCCAACGTGCCCCCGCCCCCGGTGTTGATCGCGGCGATGGGGCCGCGCATGCTCGAGCTCGCCGGGGGGACGGCCGACGGGAACATCCTGTGGCTCAGCGGGCCGCGCACGATCGAGACGGTCATCGCACCGGCGATGGCCAAGGCCGCGGCGGAGGCCGGCCGAGCGCCAGGCCGCATCGTGGCGGGCGTCCCGGTGTGCGTCACGGACAAGCCCGACGAGGTGCGCGGCCTCATCGCCACGTTCCTCGGCGACTACAACGAGCTGCCGAGCTACCGGGGCGTGATGGACGTCGAGGGCGTCGACGGCCCCGAGGGCGTGTCGCTCGTGGGTGACGAGGAGGCCGTGCGCGCCGGCATCCAGTCCTTCGCCGACGCCGGCACCACCGACTTCACGCCGGTCGAGTTCGTGCTCGACGACGAAGCCCGCGTGCGCACCCGGGCGCTGCTCACATCGCTGCTCTGACAGGACGCCGGCCATGTGATCGCCAGGTCGCGGGCCCGGCGCCCACCGGCGGGACCGGTGGGCAGGGTCGCGGCGACCGCGGGGCGTGGGAGAACGCGCGAAGCACCCGTGCGGTGCCCTACAGGGGCATGCCGTGGTGGGGTGGGACCTCGCGGCGGCCGATGGCGTCCGCGCGGCGGTGGAGGAGGTCGACCGTGCCGTCGAGGTCGCGGGCGATGAGGTAGCGGCGCGCCGCGGCTTCGGTGACGGCGAAGTCGCCGAGCTCGTCGAGGTCGGCCTCGGTGACGTCGCGCCCGGCCTTGGCGAGCATCGCCTTCATCTCGTCGAAGGTCATGCTCGTGCGGCCGGTGGCCTGCCCGCGGCGGGCGAGGTGCTCCGGGCGATTGCGGGCGGCGGTGAACAGGCCGGTGCGCAGCAGGCCGCCCGACGGATAGAGGACCGACGCCCGCAGCAGGGTGCCGTCGGCGACCAGGTTGTGGTGCAGCGACTCGGTGAAGCAGCTGACGGCGGCCTTCGACGCCGCGTACACCGACGCCATCGGCACCGGGGCGAAGCCGCCGTCGCCCGACGACGTGTTCACGATCTGCCCCGGCTCGCCACCCTCGATCATCCGGGGCACGAACGTCGAGGTGCAGATGGCCGTGCCGAACACGTTGACGCCGAAGCACCAGCGCCAGTCGTTCGGCTCCTGCTGCCAGGGCCTGCCGCCCCCGCCGGACGTGACACCGGCGTTGTTGAACAGGAGGTTCACCTTGCCGTGCGCGTCGTACACCGCGTCGGCCAGCGCCGCCACCGCGCCCTCGTCGGTGATGTCGACGCAGTGACCCGAGACCTTCCCGAGCGGGCGCATTGCGCCGACGGCGGACTCGATCGCGGCGGCCTCGACGTCCGCGATCACGACGGTCGCGCCCCGGCGCAGCAGCGCTCCCACGATGCCCCGGCCGATGCCGCCCGCGCCGCCCGTGACCACGGCCACCGAGCCGCCGATCTCCAGCGGAGGCGCGTCCGACGCCGCCACGCTCAGCCCGTCCACTCGATGCCGTAGTCGTCGAACCAGAAGCGGGCCTCACGCACCGCGTTCGGCGGCGTGCGGCGGTCCAGGTCCTGGTTGAGCTGCGCCGGCGTCGGCCCGATCTCGCCCGCGATCTGCGACAGGCCGTCGAGGTCGAGGCCGTAGCACCGCACCGCGTTGAGCCCGAGCAGGAGGCGCGTCTCCTCGACCGGGACCTCCCGGAAGTCGGTCGACAGGCGCGTGACGGTGTTGGGCCAGGTGCCCTCGGGGTGGGGGTAGTCGGTGCCCCACATCAGGGCGTCGATGCCGTTCGCGTAGCGGCGGCGGATCTCGGGCTTGCTCATCGCCGACGCCCCCACGAACACGTTGGTCCCGAAGTACTCGGACGGGAGCCGCTCGATCGTGTTCCTGGTCTGCGACGACATCTTCTTCACCTTCCAGTTCGTGCCGCCGAAGATCACGTCGGTCTTGAACAGGAGGTCGCCGACCCACCACGACCCGCACTCGACCGGCACGTACCTCAGGCCGGGGAACCGGTCGAACTTGCCGGACAGGAGCAGCTGCCACAGCGCCCGGTGGGTCCAGAACGCCACCTCGAGCATGAACTGCGCCATGTTGTCGTTGTAGGAGGCCATGTCGGCCTCGCCCGAGTGCGTGTGGACGACGAGCCCGGCCTCGGCGCACGCGGCCCACACCTGGTCGTAGGACGGGTGCCCGTACGACGGCTTGTCGTGCCACATGGTCGGGATGAGGATGCCCCGGATGCCGGGCATCCCGGCGAGCGACTCGATCTCCCGCACGGCCTCGTCGATGCCGTGGGTGACCGGCACGAGGGCTACGCCGGCCCGGCGCGGCGGGTTGGTGGCGCAGAACTCCACGAGCCAGCGGTTGTGGGCGCGGGCGCCGGCCCAGGCCAGCCGGGGATCGCTGATCATGCCGGCCTGGAGCCCAGCCCCGAACGGCGGCGCCTCCATGCCGGTCACCGAGTCGCCGTCGGGGAAGATCACCTCGCCCGCGACGCCGTCGGCGTCGAGCACCTTGTCGCGCACGGCGGGGTCGTACGCGCCGCGCAGCCCCTGCTCGTTGTCGCGCTCCCACTGCTCGACGTACTCGCCGTTGACCTCCTCGACCATCGTGCGGTGCTGGTGGCGGGTGACCAGCCACTCGTCGAACTCGGGGTGCAGCGACGACTCGAGGTACTCGCGGTAGTCCTCGACGAACAGGCCGGCGTGCGTGTCGGACGAGACGATCACGTACGGGGCGTCGCTGCGGTCGGCGCCCGCCGCGGGATCGGACATGACTCCCCCTTGCCTGTTCCACGACGATGTCCTACGTTGCGTATAACACTGTTACAGAGTGACCGCAGGAGCGCAACCGCCCGATGGGGAAGACCGCCACGAGGCCCGCCGGGGTCGACGCCGGGGAGGTACGGGACCCCGGTCCCGGCCGCCGGACGGGGCTGGAGCGCGCCGACGTGGTCGCCGCTGCGCTCGACCTGGTCGTGAAGCACGGTCCCGGAGCGCTCACCATGCGGCGGCTCGCGACCGAGCTCGACGTTGGCGCCCCCACCATCTACTGGCACGTCGGCAGCCGCGACGAGCTCGTCGCCGCGATCGTCCGCGCCCAGTCCGAGCGCCTCGCCGAGCGGCCCGTCGAGGGCACGGGCGCCCGCGAGCGCGTGCTCTCCGCGGCGTCACACATCTACACCGGGGCGATCGAGCACCGTGCCATCACCTCCCTGGCGCACCAGACGGGCACCACCTCGCTGCTGCTCCACCACCTCGAGGAGGCGCTCGTGGCCGAGCTGGAGGCCGCAGGCCTCGCCGGCGAGCGGTGCGCCGACGCTCTGCGGGCCATCCTCGTCGTCGTCACCGGGTCCCTCGTCCTGGCGCTGCGGGACCCGTCCCGGTTCCCCGAGGCCTACCGCCCCGACGTGCTGTGGGCGCGCACCGACGCCCCCGTCGCACCCGGCACCCGCGCCGCGCTGTGCGTCGATCCCGACCTCGACGCCCTGACCGCCGCCACCCTGCGGGCCGTCATCGACCACCACGTGCCCGAGGAGCCGCTGTGACCGGACCGCCGACGACCCGGCCGGGCGAGATCGGCGGCTGGCCGAAGCTCGTGGTCACCTACCGCACCGACCCGGCCGGGGTGGCGGCGCTGCTGCCCCCGGGGCTCGACCCGCTCGACCCGGTCGTCACCGTCGGCTTCTACTGCGTGCCGGTGCTCGACGAGCCGGAGCGCGGCGTCAGCGTGAAGGTCGAGGCATCCTGGCGGGGCGTCGCCGGCCAGTACACCCTCGGGCTGGGCATCGACCAGGAGGCGGCCGTCCACGTCAGCGGCGAGACCAACGGGCAGCCCAAGTTCCTCTGCGACATCACCTACTTCCGCTTCGGCGACCGCGTCACGGCGCGCGCCAGCCACCAGGGCTACACGTTCGTCGAGTTCGCCGGCACGGTCACCGGCGAGGTCCCGCCGCGGCGCGACGAGCTCGCCGAGCACGAGTGGTGGACCAAGTATTCCCGTGCCATCGGCGGCGCCACAGGGGCCTACGACTACCCACCCCACGTGGTGGACGTGGCGACGACCTTCGAGCAACGTCACGTCGAGGACGTCGACGGCGCCCTCGTGCTGCGCGACAGCCCCTGGGACCCCATCGCCCGGTACCTCCCGATCTGCGAGCCGGGCCATGCGCAGCTGGTGGCCCACCGACCCACGGCACGCCACGTGTCGAACGCGGGGCCGCTCGACCCGGACGCGTTCTGGCCGTTCGTCGACGTCATCGGTGGCAGCCGCTGGCCCGGCCACCGGGGCGGGCCCCGGCCGTCATGACCAGCGCGAGTGCAGCGAAGCGAGGCCGCCATGGGCGCAACCACTGACCGGTACGTCGTGATCTCCGCCGACTGCCACGGCGGTGCGAGCGTCACCGGGTACAAGCCCTACCTGGCGTCGAGGTACCACGCCGATTTCGACCGCTGGGCCGCCGAGTTCGACAACCCATACGAGGACAACGCCGGCGCGGACGCCGACCGCAACTGGGGCTCGGAGCGCCGCCTGCGGGAGATGGAGGACGACGGCGTCGTCGCCGAGGTGATCTTCCCGAACACGGTCCCGCCGTTCTTCCCCAAGGTGTCGCTGGTGGAGCAGCCGCCCGGTGCCACCGACGGCGACCTCGAGCGGCGCTGGGCCGGGCTCCAGGCACACAACCGCTGGCTGGCCGAGTTCTGCGCCCGGGCGCCCGGCCGCCGCGCCGGCATCGCCCAGATCATGCTCCACGATGTCGACGCCTCGGTCCGGGAGATCGAATGGGCCGAGGCCAACGGGCTCACGGGCGGCATCCTGCTGCCCGGCGCGCCCCCCGGCTCGGGCGTGCCACCGCTCTACGCCCCCGACTACGAGCCCGTCTGGGACGCGTGCGAGGACCTCGGCATGCCGATCACGCACCACAGCGGCAGCGCGGTGCCCGACATGGGGCCGTACCCGTCGGCGCAGATGATGTTCCTGCTCGAGGTGACCTGGTGGGCGCACCGGGCGCTGTGGCACCTCATCTACTCGGGCGTGATGGAGCGCCACCCCAGGCTCCAGTTCGTGTTCACCGAGCAGGGCACGGCGTGGATCCCCGAGGAGCTCACCCGCCTCGACTACTACCGGGGCCGGCTGTCGGGGACATCGGGCGCGGGCGGGTCGCAGGAGGCGAAGTTCGGGGCCGGCGCGATCGACGAACTGTCGCTGGCGCCGTCCGAGTACTGGCGCCGCCAGTGCCACCTCGGCTCCAGCTTCATCCGTCGCCACGAGGTCGCCCTCCGGGACCGGGTCGGGGTCGAGCGGATCATGTGGGGGAGCGACTACCCGCACCTCGAGGGCTGCTGGCCGTACTCGCGCCAGCACCTGCGCCTCGCGTTCGCGGGCGTCCCCGAGGACGAGGTCCGCCTGATGGTCGGGCGCAACGCGGCCGACGTCTACGGCTTCGACTGGCCGCTGCTCGAGCGGTTGGCCGACCGGCACGGGCCCACCCCGGCCGAGGTGGACCAGGCGCTCGAGGTCGAGGAGATCCTCGACGAGTCGCTGCGCTGCCCGGCGTTCGCGGCGGTGCGCTTCGGGGCTTGACAGCACTCTCGCCGTGATTGGTTGGGATCGAATCGTTCGATATCTAACCTTGGGGTCGTGCCAGAGACGGACCTGCCGATCGGGTTGTTCCTGACGCGGACGGCTCGGGGGGTGAGCCGGGCGTTCGAGGCGGCCTTGGCCGGGGTGGGTGGGTCGCTGGCGACCTGGCTGGTGCTGGCCTCGCTGATGGGTGGGCTGCACCGGTCCCAGCGCGAGCTCGCCCGGGACATCGGGATCGAGGGGCCGACCTTGACCCACCACCTGAACCGCATGGAGGCCGCGGGCCTCGTGCGACGGGCGCGGAACCCGGCGAACAGGCGAGTGCACGACGTCGAGCTGACGCCCGAGGGCGACGCCGTGTTCCTGGCCATGGTGTCCGTCGTGGCGGACTTCGATCGCCGGTTGCGGGACGGGTTCAGCGAGCGCGAGCTCGCGACGCTGCGCCTCCTGCTGCAGCGGCTCGGCGACAACGCCACGTCTGCCACATCCCAGGAAGGAGCCCACGCATGAGCAATGACATCGACCAGCTGTTGACGACCTGGACCGACGCGGAGCGGACGGGCGACCGTCCTGCGCTCGACGGGCTGCTGACCTCCGACTTCGTCGGCATCGGACCCGTCGGGTTCATGCTGCCCAAGGATGCCTGGCTGGCGCGCTTCGGTCCGGACCTCCGCTACGACAGCCTCGACCTGGACGAGGTGTCGACCCGTCGCTACGGGGACGCCGCCGTCGTCGTGGCTCGCCAGCATGCGGCCGGCCAGGCCCGGGGCAACCCCGTGCCGCCCGACACACGCGTGTCGTTCGTCGTCGTGCCGGGGGCCGGGGGGCGGCAGCAGATCGCCGGCATCCAGTACAGCTTCATGGCGCCGGCGGGGGTGCCGTCGTGAAGCTCAGCATCGCGGTCACCAACTACTCGTGGCCGGGAGGATCGGCGGAGCTGACCCCGCGGCTGCTCGACCTGGCCCGCACGGTCGACGGCGCCGGCATCGACACGCTGTGGGTGGCGGACCACGTGCTGCAGATGGACCCGAACGCCGAGATCGACGAACCGATGCTCGAGGCCTACACGACGCTCGGGTTCCTCGCCGCCGCCACGCGGTCGGTGAACCTCGGAACGATGGTGACATGGGCGACGATCCGGCCGCCGGCGCTCCTGGTCAAGACCGTCACGACCCTCGACGTGCTGTCCGGTGGGCGGGCCTGGCTCGGGGTCGGCGCGGGCTACCAGGCCGACGAGGCGGCCATGGTCGGCCTGCCGTTCGAGCCGACCGCCGAGCGGTTCGTGCGGCTGGAGGAGCTCTTGCAGCTGGCCGGCCACATGTGGGACGGCGACCGCGGCCCGTTCGACGGGCCTCGCCACCACCTCGACCGGCCGATCAACAGCCCGCCGCCCGTCGCCCGGCCGCGGGTCCTCGTCGGCGGGATGGGGGAGCGGCGGACCTTGCCGCTCGTCGCCCGGTACGCCGACGCCTGCAACCTCTTCGACATCCCCGACGGCGGGGCCACCCTCCGCCACAAGCTCGCCGTCCTCGCCCGCGCCTGCGAGGCGATCGGCCGCGACCCTTCCGACGTCGAAGTGACGATCAGCAGCCGGCTGGGCGAGGGCGAGACGGCCGAGCAGTTCACCGACCGCTGTGCCGGGCTCGCCGACGCCGGCGTCGACCACGTCGTCCTGGTGAGCACCGGGCCGTGGCGCGCGGGCGGCGAACTCGGCGTGGTCCTCGACGCCGCACGCTCGGTCGACCAGGTCGCGTAGTCCGCCGGGCGGGCGGGCGGCGAGGCGCTGTGGTCAGGGGAAGTCGCCGGCGGCCCGCCGGAGCTTCCTGAGCAGGTCGAAGAGCATCGTGGCCTCGGAGTCCGACAGCTCGAGCTTGGCGAAGACCTCGTTCAGCGGCTGTGTCGCCGCCTTGACCACGGCCCGGCCCTTGCGCGTGATGACGGCGAGGATCGCTCGCCGGTCGGATGGATGCGGCCGCCGCTCGACGAACCCCTGGCGCTCGAGACGGTCGACGGCGTTGGTGACGCTGGTGGCGTGCACCTGGAGCCGCTCGCCGACCTTGCCGATCGGCAGCATGCCGTGCCGGCTGAAGGACAGCAGGGCCAGCACCTCGTAGCGGGCGAAGGTCAGGTCGAAGGGCTGGAGCACCTCGTTGATCTGGGCGGCGAAGATCTGCTGCACCCGGTACACGGAGGTGACGACA
>Ga0209382_10001257_pt1 | contig 40371 bp, 42 predicted proteins | sample SoiMetdeltSBSDD5_FD_187599 | JGI IMG/M metagenome (GOLD analysis project Ga0209382, IMG submission 187599) | Bulk soil microbial communities from a Populus tree surrounding site in Tennessee, USA - Soil MetaG P. deltoides SBSDD5 (SPAdes) (version 2) | ecosystem: Environmental > Terrestrial >... | reverse complement strand
CACCGCCATCCAGCAAGTCGAATGGCCCATCGGCGGTAAGGGGCGCCATCCGCCTTTGCCACTGGCCGCCTTCCAGGTGCCAGTATCCGGACAGGCCAGCGAACCAGACATCGGTGCCATCCGGTGACACCTCGAGCCTGCCGTGGCCCGCGTTGAAAGTCGGCAGTCGGCGCCAGGTCTGGGCGCCGTCCTCACTGACGGCGACCTGGGTCTGCGCGGCCGCGTTGTCGGTCCTGACCACCCAGAGCCGGCCGTCGCGGTCGGCGCCCTGCACAGCGGTGCTGATATCGTTCAGCGGCGGCTGGGTCGGCACCACGCTGTCCGGTCCTCGCACCAGCGTCCTGGTTTGACACTCCTCATCCGGCGTCACGCTTGTCTGCCCGGGGCAGACGAACCGGTAGCCGCCGTTGGCCATCAGCGCTTCGGTCGGCGGATCCTTTTCCTCGTACCGGATGAAGCTGTTCCCGTGGTCCCTGACGACCCACCAGTAACTCAGCCCCCTACCCTCGCGCGGAACCTCCCTCAGCAAAGCGAAATCGGGCTCAACGCCGACTACATGCAGCACATTGCCGTCCTTGATTTGGGGCAGGTTGGCGGCCCGCCAATTCAGGCCACCGTCGTCCGTCCTGGCGATGGCGCGGCGACACGGACCCACAGAGGCATCCGAGGTACAGGTCTGGTACAGCAGCCAGCCGTGGATGCCGTCGGCGAACATCACGAAGGGTAGTGACTCGAAAGCCGTTCCCTGCAAGCGAATCGGCCGGATTTCCGGAGACGGCGACGGGCTCTCCGGCGGCGTGGTCGGCCCGATGACCGGAGGTTCCCCGTCCTGCCGCGCCAACACCGCCACCACCGCCGCCGCGACCGCGAGGACCACCACCACCGCGGCGGCAACGCCGGATTGCCGCAACCGTTTGCGCGCCTTGACTTCCCGCGCGATCGCCGCCGTCCCCGCGGGCCGGAACGGCACCCGATCGGCCTCCTGCCAGCTGCCGTCCTGCAGTTGGGTCGCGAGTTTGGCTCTGCCCCGCGACAGCCACGAGCGGACACTTCCCTCGGCCACCCCTTGCTGCTCGGCGATTTCCGCCGCCGACATCTGCGCCAAGTGGTGCAGCACGACCGCGAGACGATGCTTGGGGGGCAAGGCTTTCAACGCTTCCACGAGCGCGACCCGGTCGGGGCTCGGGCCCTCGATGTGTTCGGTGCGCGTGCCGGTGCTGTGGCCGCCACACCACGCGCAGGTGCCGCAGTCGGCTGGTGGCCAGATTCCAGGCCACCGTCCGCACCCAGGCGAGCGGATGCTCGTACCCACCGATCTTTTGCCAGCGCAGGAAGGCGCGACTGAACGCCTCCTGCGCGATGTCCTGAGCCTCGGCATAATCACCCAGGTAGACGTACAGCTGGCGGGCGACTTCGTGGAAATGTGCGGCGTAAAACTCAGCGAAGTCGCCTGTCACTGCCGTCGTCATGGTGCCTCCGTTTCGCGGGTTCGATGTTGAACGCGCGCCGTCCGCACAACGTTGCAGTAGTTTTGTCAAGCTGCCCAGTCGAGCCGCATCTTGACGTTGGCCTCCAGCTCCAGAAGCATCCGTTTGGCCTGACGCCGCCGCCAAAACCAACGAGCTTGCCATCTACGCCGATGATGCGTTGGCGGGGCACGATGATGCCGACGGTTGCGGTTGCAGGCGATGCCGACTGGTTTCTACAGGCCAGAGCCCGAAAGCTGAGCTGCATAGTCATCGTAGTCACGAATCGATAACGGGCGGAAACGATCTTGGCTCTGCCGATGGTCGGCACTGCCTGAACACATCCATAATCGACGATCATTGACATTCGCGATACGGGTCAATGCAGAACGTCGGTCGGCACCCTGGAACCCTTGAAGCGCCCTCGAGGCTGGGGCGGGTGGCACCAGACCGGGAGCGATGTCGCGGCCGGGCTGCCGGGCGCGACGATGTGGGCGCCGGAAGCGATCAGGGTCCGCCGGCCAGGCCGTCGTTGGAGCGGATCCGGCAGTACTTTCCCCCCGGACTGACGGGCTCGCTGCTCGGGCGTCGGTAGCAGTTGTAGACGCCAGGCATTGCCAACGTTGATACCTCATGCACGGGCAGAATGGGGACGATGTCGTATCAGGGCATCCGGGTTGTCGGTAGGTGGCGTGTCGGGATTGGATGAGCGGAAAGGGCTGGTAGTTCATGCTTTGGGACCTGGAGATGGAGGAAGTGCATCATGACCTTCAGGGCATCGAACCTCCCAAGAGGCTGGTGCTGGCGATGAAGGTCATGGAATGGACTCTCGCTGGCTTCGGAGAGATCGAGACGCCGGAGGTCAGAGCCTTCATTGAGCAAGGCATGCAAGCGGGTCGGGAATCCGTGGCGGCCGGGCTCGACAAGATGGTCCTGAGTGAGGAGGTGCTGGACACCTATGCGGACGTGGAAGAGGATGCGGATGAGTACGGCACCGCCCACTTCCTGACGGCGATCATGGCCTGCAGCGACGCACCGGAAGGGCTCAGCGGGGAAGTCCTCTTCGGGGTGCTGAGTTTCTGCTACCAGGCGATAGTGGAACGCAACGGGGACGACCCAGTGACCATCGAAGAGGAAATGAACAGCCCCGTGTGTACCGACGCGATAGCCTTTCAAAAGGCGTGCGTGCTTGAAGCACGGCAACGATAGGCGTCTCGCCACACCCTGGTCGTAGCGTGGCGAGCCTTTGCCAATGCCACAGGCCCAGAGGGCCAAAATCCTACGGAACAAGGCGGCGGCGTTGATTGCTTTTCGAGTCGCAGCGCAATATCGGGGGCAGGTATGCCGGCTGGTTTCTGCAGGCCAGGCCTGGCTTGGCGAACTTTATGCCGGATACGGGACCATTCCACCTTGGTCGATCCGACATGAAGCAATGATCGAGTCGTGTGCCAGGCGAGCCGAGACCGCGGCCCGAGGCAGTCGTCAGCAGACCATCGAGCGATGGCATCACCACCTTGAAGCCACCATGTCGATGGAGGCGCTGGTGGGTTAGCAACGTCGCACATCGATGCCCGCAAGCGCGGCCGCCCGCTTGGCGCAATTTCGGGTCGGCGTTGTCGTTTGGGTCCTCGTGCCAGCGCGTTGGGTGTAGTAGCAAGCGCCGAGGTCGTGGTAGGCGAGGTCGTGGGTCAGCATGTGCCAGACCGCGATCAGTATCGAGTGTTGGACAGCGACGATCGCGCGTCTTTGCCGCGCTGGGAGGATATGCGTTTGTATCGGGCAGCGAGGAGGTGTCCTTGGTGCGAGTGACCGCTAACGCGGCCTCGCCGAGCGCGGCCCGCAGCGCGGCGTTGCCGTTTCGGGTCTTGCCCGACAGCTGTTTGCCGGCGGACTCGTTGTTACCCGAGCAGATCAGCCACCGCCGACAGCTTGATCCCGGCGTCCTCCAACAGTTTCTCCAAGCGCTGGACGTCACGGACCCGTTGCCGCGACCTCAGTGCGATAGCTAGTCAGGTCCCGTAACTGCCGGATCGGCACGGGCGGGACGAAACTCGGCCGGACCAGACCGTGTTGCACCATCAAGCAGATCCACTCCGCGTCGATACGTCGGTCTTGCGCCCCGGCACGTTGGGCAGGTGCCGGGCGTTGAGCAACTGCACGTCGAACATGTCCTCCAGCACGTAGTACGGCGACTCCAATCCGCCCCAGTCGCCTCCATCCCGACGGTCGTGGTGGACTCAGCGGTCAGCCAGTCCCGCAACCGGAACAAGTCCTTTCAAACAGGGGTCGCCGATGGCTGCCGCTGGACCTGGATCTCCGCCTCGAAGATCGTGGATCTTTGTTCTCAGTTGGCGGTGCTCCGCCGGACACCCGGCTACCACGTTTCAGATCGCAGCAGGGTCGTCGCGCGTGCACGCCGGAGCCAGCCGGCGAACTCTTCCGGCGGCGGGTCTGGTCTCGTGTCGGTCATCGGCTGGCGGTGGGAGCGGGGCAGCCGCCGCAGAACAGGTAGCGCGAGCGGCAGCGTTACGGCGAGCGCTAGCGCGCCGGCTGCTGGACACCGTCTCGGCCAAGACCTTGAGTGTGCTCGACATGTTGCGCGCTGGCGGGCACCGGCTGGCCTTGGTCAGCAACGCCACCTCGGACACCGCGCAGGCGTGGCCGCACAGCAGGCTTGCCCGACGATTCGACGTGGCGGTGTTCTCCTGCGAGGCGGGGATCGCCAAGCCCGACCCGGTCATTTACCGGGTCGCCGCCCAGCGGCTGGGTGTGGACGCGGCGGACTGCGTGTTTGTCGGCGACGGCGGCGACGGCGAGTTGGCCGGCGCGGCAGCCGTCGGCATGACGGCGTTGCGCACCACCGAGCACAACGACAGCGATCCGCGCTGGAATGGTCCCGTGGTCACCGCTCTGGGCGACCTGCCGATACTGCTGCGCGAGATGGAATTGGAGGGTCGGGTCGCGAACGCAGGCGGCCCGCTCTGAGCCCCGTGGCGGGATTCGACAAGCAGACGCCAGTCCTCGCAAGATTCTGTCCGCTGAGGGGTCCGGCGACGAAAACGTTGCGGGCGTCGCCCAGCCGTGTGGCGATCACCGCAAGAGCTCAAGGTCCGCAGTAGACAGGCGCCTATACCCTGCGGCGGCGCAGGCGTCTCGACCAGCGAATTCTCAGATGACTCCCGCCGGTTGCAGCTCGCGTCCAAGCACGACCCCGTGGTACGGCGCACCTTCACGGCCGTGCAGCACCTCGTCGAGCGCCCACCGTCCTGTTCAGACCATCGATCGTGATGCGCGCGCTGCGCTCTGTACAACCCAACTCTTGATATATAGACTTAAGGCATGACCAGATCGCGCCGACCGTCGGCGCAGACCATCGCGGTGATCCTCGCGCTGGCCGAAACGCCGTCTGCCTGGCGTTACGGCTACGAGCTGTGCCGGCAGCTCGACCTGATGCCCGGGTCGGTCTATCCCATCCTGATCCGGATGACCGACCGGGGGCTGCTCGAGACGATGTGGGAGGCGGAGGCCCCCAACGGCCGCCCGCCCCGCCACCAGTACAGGCTGACCGGCTCCGGCCGCGCGCTCGCCACCGAGTTGAAGGCGTTGCAGCCCAAGCCTCAAGGGATGACGAGGTGGCAGACAGCATGAAGGGCAGGCGCCTCTATGAAATCGCCGCGATGCTCATCGTCGTGGCGGCGTTCGCGGGTCTCTACTTCTATCTCGCCGCGATCGATCCGCCGGAGAACGCCCAGGTGGCCAGGGAGATGGCGATCTTGATGGCCATCCCCACGGTGCTCTGGGCGGTCGCGGTCCAGCAGCTCGTACGGCGCTGGTGGGCCTCCATTGGTGCTCGGCTGTCCACAATGGACCCACAAGGGCGACTGCTCGCGGGCGCGGTGGCGGCGCTTCCTGAGCACCGGCGCGACTGGGGCGCAGCGATGCTCGCAGAGCTGCCCCAGGTGGAGGGCGCCTGGCGGAGATGGCGCTTCGCGTTCAGCTGCGTCCGAGTGGCGCTGCTGTCGCCGCCGGCGGCCGGCTGGCCCCTGACCGCGTTGGTGACAGTGGTCGCGGGGTTCGCCGTCGTGGCGGCCGGGAGCGTCACCAGAGCCGCGGTGCCCGGCCTGGAGGTCTTCGCGGGCGCCTTCGTGGCGTTCATCGGCCTGCTCGCGGTCGTCCGCTCCATCCGGTCCGGCGGCGTGCGCCTGCGGGTCCCATTCCCGCTCATCCTCCTCGCCGCTGTCGTTGCCGCCTGCATCGGCGTGACGATGACCTTCCTGCTCCGCCATCCGGACGCGGCGCAGAGCCTGCCGCCGAGCTCGGCGGTGTTCCTGGCCGTGGTCCTGGGCGGCGCGCTGTGGCTCGCGTTCTCACCGCCGCGGTCGCTCGCCGGCGACCAGGCCGGACCGCACATCGGTGTGGGCATGGCCGTGGTCTTCGCTGGCGTGGTCGCGCTGAGCGTACGCAACCCCGAAGGCCTCCTCATCGGCCTGTTCATGATCTGGCTGGGCGCTCCCCTGTTCGCGGCCGCCGGGTTCCTGGGCGCGCTTGCCGGCCGCTCGTTCCGGACCGGCCTGCACGCCGCCGCGTGGAGCATCTTCGGATCGATCCTGTCCCTCTATGCCATGTGGCTTCCGGCAGCGCTGAGCTTCTTCGAGCGCGAAGGCTCCTTGCTCCTGGACGGGGATAGCGGGTCGGTGGGCACGAACCTGGGCGACGCCATGTTCTGGGGGTTCATGCTCATTCCGATACTGGCCATCCCTTTCGGGGTGATCGGCGCGGCCTTCGGCGCCTGGGTGGTCCGGAAGCTGAAAGAGATCGAAGCCGGGCCGAAGCCGAAACCCGAGCCGAGAGGGATTCAGTTGTCCTGACCGGCGCGCCAGACAGTGGAGATGGGGAGCGCCGCCAAGCGCTCCCCAAACGGCAGCGACTGCTGACCGCAGTAAAGAAGAACGACACGAGACTGCAATGCCTTGAGCGCCTTGAAGTCCTCGGCCTGCGCGGTCTCCGATGCCTTCACTTCGATCCCCACGATCTCGCCACCGTGCTACAAATTTCATGCGCCCAAATGCTAGAAATTTCGGCAATGTCCGCTAGTTTTTCGGAACGTCGGGCCGAACGTCCGCGCACGTCAAGCCACGTCTCCACGGCACGTCACGCGCGCTTCCGCAACACGTCACGCGCGCTTCCGCAACACGTCACGCGCGCTTCCGCAACACGTCACGCGCGCTTCCGCGGCACCTCACGCGTGCTGCCGCGCACCACCAGCGAGGCAGGGGCCGCCACCGTGCGCCCCGGCTCGTGCTCGCCCAGCACCAGCTCCATCGCGCTGGCCCCGATCGCCATCAGGTCCAGCCGCACGGTGGTCAGCGCGGGCGTCACGTCCACCGCCACCGGCAGGTCGTCGAAGCCGACCACCGACACCTCCTCGCGGCCCCGCTCGCGCAGCGCGGCCAGCGCCCCCACCGCCATCAAGTCGTTCAACGCGAAAATGGCCGTCACATCGGCCCTGCCCAAGAGCTCTAATGTGGACACACGCCCGCCCTCGCGGGTGAAGTCCCCCTCCACCACCGCCCGCGGCGCCAGCACCGACCCGAAGCCGGACAGCCGCGCCTGCACGCTGGCCAAAGTGGACGGCCCGGTGACCACACCCACCTCCTTGTGCCCCAAGGAGGCAAGGTGCGAAGCCGCCTGCTGCCCCCCACCGAAGTTGTCCACGCTCACGGTGTCGAAGTTGTTGCCGTGACCGCCGATGGCGACCACCCGCCCACCCGACTCCGCGAACGCCCCCAGCTCCTCCTCAAGGGGGTGCCCCGTGAACGCGGACCCCGCCAGCAGCACCGCTCGTGCGCGCTGCGCCCGCAGCCGCGCCAGGTAGTCCGCCTCCAACGCGGGGTCGCGAAACGTGTTGGCCACCAACACCATCAGGTCGTGGTCGCGGGCGACGCGCATGGCCCCGGCGGCGATCGCCGCGAAGTACGGATCGGCGATATCGTGCACAAGCAGGCCGACAACCGTGCTGCGGGAGCGGGCGAGCGACTGGGCGGGGGCGTGCGCCACATAACGTAGCCGGGCCGCGGCGCTCGCGACCCGCTCGGCCAGGGGCGCCGCGACCCGCCGGCCGCCGCTTCCGTGCAGTACACGGGAGGCGGTCGCAAGCGAGACCCCCGCGGCCTCGGCGACCTGCTGCAGCGTGGGACCGGTTGACGTGAGGCGAGGCATGTGCGTAGGGTACCGCATGCGTTGGAAAGCGCTTTCCGAGGGAGTGGACGTGGATCGCAGAGCAATCGGCATCATCATGAACGGCGTCACGGGCCGGATGGGGTACCGGCAACACCTGGTGCGCTCCATCCTGGCCATCCGCGAGAAGGGCGGCCACACCCTGCCCGACGGCACCGTGATCTGGCCCGAGCCGGTCCTCGTGGGCCGCAGCGCCGCGAAGCTCGAACAACTGGCCGCCCAGCACGGATTGACCCGCTTCACCACCGATCTCGACGAGGCGCTCGCCGACGAGACCAACGAGATCTACTTCGACGCGCAGGTCACCAGCGCCCGCGTCACCGCCATCAAGCAGGCGATCCGCGCCGGCAAGCACATCTACACCGAGAAGCCGACGGCCGAGTCACTCGCCGAGGCCCTCGAGCTGGCGCGCCTGGCCGAGTCGAAGGGCGTCAAGCACGGCGTCGTCGCCGACAAGCTCTACCTCCCCGGCCTGCGCAAGCTCAAGCGCCTCGTCGACTCCGGCTTCTTCGGCCGCATCCTCGACGTGCGCGTGGACTTCGGATACTGGGTCTTCGAGGGCGACTGGCAGCCCGCGCAGCGTCCCAGCTGGAATTATCGCGCCGAGGACGGCGGCGGCATCATCCTGGACATGTTCCCGCACTGGCGTTACGTCCTCGACCACGTCATCGCCCCGGTTAGATCCGTCTATGCCCATGCCAGCACGCACGTCCCGCAACGCTGGGACGAGGCCGGAAACGCTTACCCCGCAACGGCCGACGACGCCGCCTACGCCATCCTCGAGCTTGAGGGCGGGATAGTGGCCCAGGTCAACAGCTCCTGGGCGACCCGCGTCGACCGCACCGAGCTTGTCACCTTCCACGTCAACGGGACGCTCGGCAGCGCCGTGGCCGGCCTGCGCGGCTGCCGCATCCAGCACCGCAACGCCACCCCCAAGCCGGTGTGGAACCCGGACCTGCCGGTCACCCACGACTTCCGTGCACAGTGGACGGAAGTGCCCGACAACGAGGTCTACGACAACGGCTTCAAGACGCAGTGGGAGGAGTTCCTGGCATCCACTGTGGACGGAACCCCTTACCCGCACGACCTTTTCGCAGGCGCCAAGGGCGTCCAGCTGGCCGAGCTCGGCCATGAATCCGCCCGCACCGGGCGCCGCCTCGAGGTACCGGCGCTGTGAGGTCACGCATCTTCTACGCCGCCGCGCATGTCGCCGCGTCGTCAGCCAGCGAAATCGATTGGGACGCAACGCTCCGCTTCCGCCACCACCTCTGGTCGCTCGGCCTCGGCGTCGCCGACGCGATGGACACCGCGCAGCGCGGCATGGGCCTTTCCTGGGACGCGACCCAAGAGCTGATCAAGCTGAGTGCGGCGGAAGCGGCGTCCGTCGGGGGCCTTCTTGCCTGCGGTGTGGGTACCGACAACCTCGAGCCGGGTGTCCACAGCCTTGGCTCCATCCAGGCGGCCTACGCCGCGCAGCTCGAAGTGGTCCAGTCGGCGGGTGTCCGGGTCATCCTCATGGCCTCCCGCGCCCTGGCCGCCAGCGCCACCTCCGCCGCCGACTACCACAGCGTTTACTCCCGGTTGCTGTCGCAAGTGGACAAGCCGGTGATCCTGCACTGGCTCGGCGAGATGTTCGACCCCGCCCTTGCCGGCTACTGGGGAGCCTCCCCCGACGAGTCAGTGCTCACCTTGATCCGTGAGCACGCCTCCAAAGTGGACGGCATCAAGGTCTCCCTCCTCGACGCCGGCCGGGAGATCGCCCTGCGCTCCGCGCTTCCACCCAACGTGAAGCTCTACACCGGCGACGATTTCAACTATCCGTCGCTCATCGAGTCCGGCTCCCACGCCCTTCTGGGCATCTTCGACGCCATCGCCGTACCGGCCTCCAAGGCCCTCGCCGCCCTGGACGCGGGCGACGCCTCGCTGTTCCGCTCGATCCTGGACCCCACGGTCCCCCTCGCCCGCCACATCTTCGAACCGCCCACCTACCACTACAAGACCGGCATCGTCTTCCTGGCCTGGCTCAACGGATTCCAGGAACACTTCCGCATGATCGGCGGGCTCGAAACCGCCCGCTCCCGGGAACACCTTGCCCACCTCTACGAACTGGCCCTCGCCGCCGGTGTCATCGCCGACCCGGATCTTGCGGCCTCCCGCTGGGCAGCACTATGAGTCGCATGAAGCTCTCCCTCAACACCGCCACCGTCAAGCGCGCCTCGCTCGCCGAATCCGCCAGGCTCTGCGCCGAGCACGGCATCACCGGCATCGGCCCCTGGCGTGACGTCATCGCCGAAGCGGGTGGCGCCAAGGCGGCCCGCAAACTCCTCGACGGCCATGGGCTGTCCGTCACCAGCCTTTGCCGCGGCGGCTTCTTCACCACCCCGGGCGGCGTCGACGACACCCGCCGGGCCATCGAGGAGGCCGCCATCCTCGGCACGGGCGAGCTGGTCCTCGTCGTCGGCGGCCTGCACCCCGGTTCGAAGGACCTCCCCGCCGCCCGCCGCATCGTCGCCGAAGCCTTGCAGCGGCTGGCCCCCCACGCCGCCCAGCACGGTGTCCGCCTCGCCATCGAACCCCTGCACCCCATGTTCTGCGCCGACCGCGCCGTCGTCTCCACCCTCGCCCAGGCCCTCGACCTCGCCGAACCCTTTGCGCCGCAAGAGGTCGGCGTCGTCGTCGACACCTATCACCTCTGGTGGGATCCCACGCTGTTCGAGCAGATCGCCCGCGCCCGCGGCAGGATCTCGATCTACCAGGTGTGCGACTGGGTCGTGCCCCTGCCCGCCGACATGCTGCTCGGCAGGGGCCACGTGGGCGACGGCCACATCGACTTCCTACCCATCACCGATGCCGTCCGCAAAGCCGGATACGACGGGTATGTCGAGGTGGAGATCTTCAACCAGGAGATCTGGGACGCCCCACCCGACCAGACCGTCGCCACCGTCAAGGCCCGCTGGGATCTGGTCGGCGTTTGATCCGCGGGTCGGTATCACGCTCGCCCAGCGTCAGCCGGGTCATCGGCTTGCCACCATCGGTCGGCACCCGCCAGAGCCGGCTGGCATAGGCGTCCCGTTCGAGGTCGATGGTTTTCAGCGCGAACACGACCGAACGGCAGTCGGGCGACAGGCTCAGGCTCTCCGGAGCTTGCATGTAAGCGAGATCCGTCGGTTTCATCGGCTCGTCCCTCCCGAGGCATAGGGTAGCGGCATGATGGATCGGCTCGAGGTACTCGTCGGCGCGTGGGAGATGGAGACCAGCCAAGAGGGGCAGGTGGTCGCCCGGGGCCTGTCGGTTTACGGCTGGCTTGAGAGTGGGAGGTTCTTGGTGCAGCACAGCGACGGCGAGGTGCTCGACTCGGCTCCGGACAGGTGGCGCGAGAACTGGCCCTTGCCGTCGACGTCGATCATCGGGCTCGACGATGCCACCGAGGAGTTCACCATGCTCTACGCCGATGCTCGCGGGGTCTTCCGGGTGTACCGAATGGCCGCCGACAAGGAGGGCATCACGATCTGGCGCGAGGCTCCAGGTTTCCACCAGCGATTCACCGGCACGTTCACCGACGGCGGCGACACCCTCGTCGCGCGATGGGAGATGTCGACCGACGGCGCGCAGTGGAGCACCGACTTCGAGCAGGTCTTCCGGAGGGTCCCGGCGTGAGGATCGCGGTCACCGGCGCCAGGGTCGCCTCGGCCGCCAAGTGGTGGAGCACTTGACGACCGCCGGTGCCGATGTCGTCGAGATGTCACGTCGCAAACGCCGACTACAATGACCCGCAAGCGCTCCGGACCGCTCTCAAGGGGGCCGGCAAGCTGGTGTTCATCTCCAGTGACGGCGAGGCGGCCAGGTCCTTCTGCCCAGGGTGGCTGAATCGCATCGGCCGATGCTACCGAGCGCGGTCAGTCCTCAGGCCTGCATGATCCGCACCGGCGCGCCGGGGGTCATGTCGGTCACGGCGGTGGTGTCCACCTGGCCGGAACCGGTCACCACCGCTGCGGCCTCCAATGTGGACGCTCCGGCTGCCAGGGCCGACGCCACCGCGAGTTGCAAAGCCGACAGCCGGAACGAAGGCTGCTCCACAGCCACCCCGGTGTAGCTACGGCCGTCCCCGTCGCGCACCGCCGCACCCTCGCTCGCACCCACCCGCGCCCGTGCCGCCCGCGCCAGCGTCACCAGCTTGACGTCCTCCGGCGAAAGTTCAGACATCGGCCAGGTCCCTCTCCTGCTTGACCATGGTGCTTCGCTTCACCAGCACCGTGTCGATGTGGTTGCGCCGTCCGGTGGTGCCCTCGGCGACCAGCGTCAGGCCGCCGACGATCGCCGATGAGCCCGGGATGGGTACCCGTCCCAGCGCCTGTGCCAGCAGCCCGCCGACGGTTTCCACCTCGTCGGCGGGAAGCTCGACGTCGAACAGGTCGCCCAGGTCCTCGATGGGCAGGCGCGCGGTCACCCGCACTTCGCCGTCGCTCACCCGCTCCACGGGCGGTTTCTCCACGTCGTACTCGTCGGTGATCTCACCGACGATCTCCTCAAGGACGTCCTCGATCGTCACGAGCCCCGCCGTGCCACCATATTCGTCGATGACGATGGCCAGGTGCGTCCGGGCCGCCTGCATCTCGGAGAGCAGGTCGTCGACCGGCTTGGATTCGGGGACGAAGACCGCCTCGCGCATGAGCACCGACACCCTGGTGGTGCGGGCGCTGCCCTCCTGCACCCGCCGCGCGAGATCCTTGAGATAGACGACGCCCAGGATGTCGTCGATGGAGTCGCCGATGACGGGTACCCGCGAAAATCCCGAACGCAGCGCAAGGGTCAGCGCCTGCTCGGCCGTTTTCGATCCTTCGATCCACACCATCTCGGTGCGGGGCACCATCACCTCGCGCGCGATCGTGGTGCCCAGGCCGAAAACCGAATGGATCATCTCACGCTCGCCGTGCTCGACGACGCCGCGCTGCTCGGCCAGATCGACCAGCTCCCGCAGCTCGACCTGGGTGGCGAACGGCCCTTCGCGGAACCCGCGCCCGGGGGTGACCGCGTTACCGATGATGATCAGCAGGTTGGCCAGCGGGTTGAGCGCCCGGCCGAGCCAGCGCGTCACGGGCGCGGTGTAACGCCCGACCGTGTAGGCGTGCTGGCGCCCGATGGTCCGCGGCGCCACCCCGACGACCACGTAACTCAGCAGCGTCATGGCACCGGCGGTCACGACCGCCGCGATCCACGCGATACCGCCGAAGGTTTCGACCGCGACCAGCGTCACAAGCGTCGTCGCGGTCAGCTCGCACATGAGCCGCAGCAGCAGCAACAGGTTGATGTGGCGCACGGCGTCCTTGGCGACCGCGTGCAGCGCCGACGCGCCGCGCCAGCCCTCACGAGCCAGCTCCAACGCGCGCGCCGGCGAGACGGCCCCCAGGGCCGCCTCGGTCATGGCGAAGACGCCCGCCAGGACCACCAGGCCGGCGGCCGTACCCAACAGTGTCGCGTCGGGCAGGCCGCCTAAATCGCCGCTCACCGCCGGGCCTGCCACGCATTGAGCAGCTTGCCCTGAAGGGCGAACATCTCCCGCTCCTCCTCCGGCTCGGCGTGGTCATAGCCGAGCAGGTGCAGCACCCCGTGAATGGTCAGCATGGTCAGCTCATCAGCCATGCCGTAGTTGCTGTCGACCGGCTGTGCCACCTGGGAAGCCACCTCACCTGCCCGCATGCGCGGGTCGGCGCTGCCGTACTTGGCCGCCTGCGCGGAGGCCACCTCGGGACAGAGCACGATGTCGCCCAGGAGGGTGGGCGCGCCGGACGACTCGGCCGGGCCGTGGTCGATGCTTGTCGTCTCGTCCATCGGGAAGGCCAGCACGTCGGTCGGGCCGTCTTTGCCCATCCACTGATGGTTGAGGACGGCCATGTAGTCCGCATCGACAAGGAGCACCGAGAGCTCGGCGAGGGGATTGACCCCCATCTGGCTCAGGGTGTGCCGCGATACCGCCACGATCTGGTCGGCGTCCACTTCCACGCCGGACTCATTGGCGATCTCGATCGACATGTCGCTGTTTTACCTTCGTCGGCCGGCACGCCGTGCCGGAACGGAGTGCACGTTGGTCGGCGGCAGCTCCTGCTGCTCGTCCCACTTGGCATACGCGTCAACGATCTCACCGACGAGCCGGTGGCGCACAACATCCTGGCTGGTGAGTCGCGAGAAGTGAACGTCCTCGACGCCCTCGAGGATGTCCTGCACCACGCGCAGGCCGCTCTTGGTGCCGCCGGGCAGATCGACCTGGGTCACATCGCCGGTCACCACAATCTTGGAGCCGAACCCGAGCCGGGTCAGGAACATCTTCATCTGCTCGGGCGTCGTGTTCTGCGCCTCATCCAGAATGATGAATGCATCGTTCAACGTGCGGCCACGCATGTAAGCCAGCGGCGCCACCTCGATGGTGCCCTGGGTCATCAGGCGCGGGATCGAATCCGGGTCGATCATGTCGTGCAGCGCGTCATAGAGCGGCCTTAGATAAGGATCGATCTTTTCATTGAGGGTACCGGGAAGGAACCCCAACCGCTCCCCCGCCTCCACCGCCGGACGGGTCAGGATGATGCGGTTGATCTGCTTGGCCTGCAACGCTTGCACGGCTTTCGCCATCGCCAGGTATGTCTTGCCCGTGCCCGCGGGCCCGATGCCGAAGACGATGGTGTGCTGATCGATGGCGTCGACATACTTCTTCTGCCCGAGGGTCTTGGGACGGATCGTGCGGCCGCGCCGCGACAGGATGTTGAGCGTCAGCACCTCGGCCGGGCGCTCGGCTGTCCCCTGGGTCAGCATGTCAACGGTGCGCCGGACCGCGTCTTCGGTCAGCGTCTCCCCCTTGGCTATCAACTCCAGCAGCTCGGCGAACAGCCGCTCGGCGAGGGCGTTGTCGGCCGCGGGACCGCTTATGGTTATCTCGTTGCCCCTCACCATGATGTCGCTGGCCAGCGCGCTCTCGATCAGCCGGAGTGTCTTGTCTCCGGTGCCCAGGAGCTGGACCATGACTCGGGGATCGGCAACGGTGATTTTGGTCTGTGTGGAAGCAACGCTCATAAGCTCGGCCGCTGAAGGCCTGTCGCCACCTGCTCTCTGTCTAGACGCGGTCTGCTTCGGGCTCCATGGTAGTCCCTGGGATGGCGCGTTGCTTTGCACGCGCCAGAGTCATGGCACACCAGGGCTTGCACCGTCGAAGGTCTCCTGCCGGCGGGTGAACCGGTAGGTCGCCCAGTGCATGCGCACCACATCGCCATTTTCGTCCCTCGTCAAACGCAGGAGTTCCCCGGATTCCCTTCCCGACACGGTGCGCAGGACGTCCGGTTGGTCCGGATCGGGAGCGAAGACGGCGGGTTCGAGGCCGGGCGGATCGTCCACGGAAGCGGCGCTCAGGTGACTGTCCGACCAACGGAAGACGTACTCGAAGCCCTCGCCCCACCACCGGCCCAGGGCGCTGCGCAGCTCGGGCGGCGCGGCCGGGCCCGGGACCCAGGGCTTGATCTGCATCGGGTCCTTCTCCAGGGACAGGTTGATCAGGTCATGGGTCAGATTGTTGATCTCCGCCGCGGTACCCGATGAGGCGAGGACGGCGGCGGAAACCCCTCCTGGATTGCCCACCCCGCCCAGCCGCCCGCACGCGTGTGCCAGGAAGCCGGGCATGGCGCCGCCGTGGCCGATGTGCAGGGCGCGCTCGGCCTGCGGCCAGATCATCAGCCCGAGCCCGACGCTCATCGCCCACACCGCCTCGTTGCGCGGTGTCAGCGGCCACCGCATCTCCTCCAGCGTGGCGGCGCTCAGGACACGCTCCGAGGGGTCGACGCTCGCCGGATCGGCCAGGAAAGCCGCCCAGGTCGCCATGTCCCGCGCCGTACTCCACAGCTGCGCCGCGGGCGCCACCGCACGGAAATCCGTCAGCGGCTCGGCCCTGGCGTGGTCGGAGTACGCATCGACCAGATAACCCACCACCGCGTTGCCCGGCGTGTCGTAGGTGGTGGCCGCCAGCTCGAGCGGCTCGCAGATACGCGTGCGCACCAGGTCCCACCACTGTCCACCCAGGACCTTGGCGGTGGCGTGGCCGAGCAGGGCGAAGCCTAGATTGGAGTAGTGGAAGCGGCGCGAGGGCGGGTGCACGGCCTCGGCCATGGCCAGCTCCTTGAGCAGGCCGGGAAGCTCCGGCAGGGTGAGGGTGTCCCATACGTTGCCGGCCGGTTCCCGTTGCAGCCCACCGGTGTGCGACAGCAACCGCCGGATCGTGAGCAGGCCGTGCGCCGGAACATCGAGGTACTTGGCGATGGGATCGTCGAGGTCGATCAGTCCCTCGTCGCGCGCTTGCATGACCAGCACGGCGGTGAACGTCTTGGTGATGGAGCCGACGCGGAACCGGCTGTCCTGGCTCAGCGCATGGGAATTACCGGATCCGCCCACCTGGAACGTCCACAGTGGACGGTCTGCGCGCCGCAGAGCCACGCTGAGGGCGGGCACGCGTGCGGACGCCTGGACCCCCCGGACCAGCCGCTCAAGCTCCTCGCCGGCGCTCACACCGCACCAAAGCCAGCGGTGCCGCCGCCAAGCACGTGCGCGTGGACGTGAAAGACCGACTGTCCCATCGACGGGCCGGTGTTGAACACGACCCGGAAAGCGTCCCTGATCCCTTCCTTCTGCACGACCGCGTCCACCGCTGCCAGCACCTCACCGGCGAGCGCGGGATCGGCCGCTCCCAGCTCCGCAACGTTGGCATAATGAGCCTTCGGGATGATGAGCACGTGCACGGGCGCCTTCGGGCTGATGTCACGGAACGCGAGCGTGCTCTCCGACTCGTGCACCAGGCTGGCGGGGATCTCGCCCGCCAGTATCTTGCAGAACAAGCAATCTTCCATATTTCCCTACCACCGTCCCAATCTTGTCGCGAGCACCGACAGCGCGGCCACCCCGGCCGTCGAGGTCCTGAGCACATTGTCCCCAAGCCGGACCGCCACCGCGCCCGCCTCCGCGAACAGTTTAAGTTCACGCTCGTCGATTCCGCCCTCCGGGCCGACAACGAGCACGATCTCGCCGGCGTCCGGGATGTCCACGGTGGACAGCCGCTCGGTCGCCTCCTCGTGCAGCACAAAGGTGGGCTTTATGTCCCGTGTCGCCACATCGGGATCGCCGCCGATCACCGGCACCCACGCCCGCCTCGCCTGCTTGGCCGCCTCGCGCGCGGTCGCCACCCACTTCTGGCGCGACCGCTCGCCGCGCTCACCCCGCCACTGCGCCACGCTGCGCGCTGCCGCCCACGGCAGGATCTCGTCGACGCCCACCTCGGTCATCGCCTGCACCGCCAGCTCGCCTCGCTCCCCCTTGGCGATCCCTTGCGCCACAATGAGTCTGGGCTCCAATGTGGGCTTGAATTCGCGCTCGACGATGGACAGCCGCAGGCTCGATTTGAAAGCGGCGGTCACCACCGCCAGCGCCGTGCCTCCCCGGCCGTCGCCGAGCAGCAGCTCCTCGCCCGCGCGCAGGCGTTGCACGGCGGCGGCGTGATGCCCCTCCGGCCCCTCGAGGACAGGATCGTCATCCACAGGCAGCGATGAGACCAAGAACAGTGGGAGTGACACCTGAGCCGTCTCAATGACCGTTGAACGCGTCTCGCATCCGGGAGAAGAAACCACCCTGCTTGGACAGTTCCGCCACCTCCTCGCCGCGCAGCCGAGCGAACTCTCGCAACATGTGCTCCTGTGATGCGTCCAATTTTGTGGGGGTACGCACATCGAGGTGCACATAGAGATCACCACGACCTGATCCCCGCAAGTGCGGCACTCCCTTGCCCCGGATGCGCAGCGTCGACCCGGGTTGGGTCCCCGCCTTCACCTCAAGCTGCTCCTCCGAGTCGAGCGTCTTGATGGTCAACCGCGTGCCCAGGGCCGCCGCCGTCATCGGCACCGTCACCTTGCAGTGAAGGTCATCGGCCTTGCGCGCATAGACGTCGTGCGCCCGCTCGTGAATCTCCACGTAAAGGTCGCCCGACGGGCCGCCGCCCGGGCCCACCTCGCCCTGGCCGGCAAGGCGTATGCGCATGCCGTCCTCGACGCCCGCGGGGATCTTGACGGTCAGGCTGCGCCTGGTGCGCACCCGGCCATCGCCGCCGCAGGTCGAGCAGGGGTGCGGGATCGTCGTGCCGTAACCGGCGCACGAGCCGCACGGCCGCGACGAGACCACCTGGCCAAGGAACGTGCGCTGCACCGACTGCACCTCGCCGCGCCCGCCACACGTGATGCACGTCTCGGGGTGGGTGCCGGGCGCCGTGCCCGCACCGGAACAGGTCGTGCAAAGCACCGCGGTGTCGACGGTGATCGGCGCCTCGACACCGAACGCGGTCTCCACGAGATCAAGATCCAGCCGCAGGATCGCGTCGGCGCCCGCGCGCGTGCGCGAACGCGGGCCGCGCGTGGTGGCGCCGCCGAAGAACGCGTCCATGATGTCCTGGAACCCGACGAACGGGCCGCCCGGACCGCCGGGGCCGCCCATGCCGCCCGCGCCTGGGGACAGCGGGTCGCCGCCCAGGTCGACGATCTGGCGCTTCTGGTCGTCGGAGAGCACCTCGTAGGCCGCGTTGATGTCCTTGAACCTCTCCGCGGCCGCCGGGTCGGGGTTCACGTCAGGGTGATATTGGCGGGCCAGCTTGCGATAGGCCCGCTTGATGTCATCCGCGGTCGCATCCCGGGGGACACCCAGGATGCCGTAGTAATCCTTGGCAGCCACGCTCATCCTTAACGCTCGCCTCTGTCGCTCTGTCGCCCTAGTGCTGTGCCAACAAATCCCCGACGTACCGGGCGACCGCCCGGACCGTCGCGATGGTGCCCGGATAGTCCATGCGTGTGGGGCCGACCACGCCCAACCCGCCAACTAACGACCTGCCCGGACCGTACCCCGTGCTGACAACTGACGTCGTCCTCAGGTCGGCCACTTCGTTCTCGTCGCCGATGCGCACCCGCGCGCTGCCGGTCTGCACCTCATCGAAGAGCTTGAGCAGGATGACCTCCTCCTCAAGCGCCTCAAGGATCGGGCGCAGCGACCCGGCCAGGTCAAGCGCGTTGAACCGGGCCAGGTTGGCCGTGCCGGCCAGCGCGATCCGCTCCTCCTGCCGCTCCACCAGCGTCTCCAGCAGCACAACGGCCAGGGCGCTCATCGCATTGTCCTGCGACTGCTCCACCAGCTCCTGCACCAGCGGCGGGGTGTCGACCAGCTTGACCCCGGCCAGCTTGGCGTTGAGCTGGCGGCGCAGCTCGGTCACGTCCTCTTGGGGGCGGGGGGTCGGTAGCTCGACGATGCGCTGCTCCACCCGGCCGGTATCGGTGATCATCACCAGCAGCAGCCTGGTGGTGGAGACCGGTACCAGCTCCAGGTGACGCACGGCCGAACGGGCCAGGGAAGGATATTGCACCACCGCCACCTGCCGGGTCAGCTGCGCCAGCAGCCGCACCGAGCGGTGCACCACATCCTCGAGGTCGACCACGCCGACCAGGAAGCGCTCGATCGCCCGGCGCTCGGCCGGGGAAAGCGGCTTGACCTTCGAGAGGCGATCGACGAAAAGACGGTAGCCCCGGTCGGTCGGTACCCGCCCGGCCGAGGTGTGCGGCTGCCGGATGTATCCCTCGTCCTCCAACACCGCCATGTCGTTGCGCACAGTCGCCGGGGACACCCCCAGCGCGTGCCGCTCCACCAGAGCCTTGCTGCCCACCGGCTCCTGGGTCGCCACATAGTCCTCGACGATGGCGCGCAACACATCGAGCTTGCGTTCGTCCAGAGCCATGCTTCACCTCCAACACGGTTGGCACTCCAAAGTAATGAGTGCCAGTCTACGTGCTCAGGCCACATACCCCCTAGCGCCCGCATCTCCCGCCCGCCCCCACCCCCAAGATCGCGCAATTTGCCTGGCAATCCACCACTCAGACCCGCTTGTTCGGTGGATTGCCTGGCAAATGGCAAGGGCGGCGGCAAGCGACGGTCACCACGCCAGAAAATCTGACAGCATGCTGACTGGCGGGATTTGATCGCTAGTCCTAGCCTGTCGGGCATGAGTGAACCCACCCCGCCCGGCTCGGCCCCACAGGAGCCCTCCTACCCGCCGCCGGTCGCACCACCTTCACAGCCGCCCGCGGCCCCGCCGCCGCCAGCCGGCGGATACTCGGCCGGCCCGCCGATCGGCGGCAACGTCGCCCCGCCCGGCTACGCGAACAGCGACGAGAAGACCTGGGCGCTTATCGCGCATTTCGGCGCGATCGTTGTCGGATTCATCGCGCCGCTCATCGCGTACCTGGTCAAGGGAAACGAGTCCGCGACGGTCAAGGCGCATTCTCTCGAAGCGCTCAACTTCCAGATCACCTGGGGCGCGGCCACGATCGTCGCCTCGATCCTGGCGGTCTGCAGCTTCGGGATCCTCTTCTTCCTGCCGTTCATCACCTTCATCATCGCGGTCATCTTCGCGGTGATCGGCGGCTTGAAGGCCAACGAGGGCACGGTTTACCAGTACCCGATGTCGATCCGGCTGGTCAAATAGCCGCTCAGGTAAGAAGCGATCTGACAACCAAATCTGCCAGCAGTCGGCCGCGTAACGTCAAGGTTGCGCGGCCGTCGGCCGTTTCGAGGAGCCCGGAGTCCGCCACCTTCGTCACGTCGATGTCGCCCAGCGGCAGCCCTTCGGCCAGGCGCAGCCCCAGCAGGACGGCCTCGTCGCGCCGCTGCGACGGGGTCAGGATCTCCCGGCCCAGGCCCGGCGAGACGCCGTTGGCCAGCCGCGAGCCGTAATCCTTGGGGTGCTTGACGTTCCACCAGCGGACCCCACCGATGTGGCTGTGCGCACCCGGGCCGAACCCCCACCAGTCACCGCCCCGCCAGTAGAGCAGGTTGTGGCGGCAACGCGCCTCGGGCGAGGTGGCCCAGTTGGACACCTCGTACCACTCGAATCCGGCGGCGCTCAGGCGGGCCTCGGCCGCGAGATAGCGGTCGGCCGCCACGTCGTCGTCGGGCGGCTCCAGCTCGCCGCGCCTGACCCGGGCCGCCAGGCGGGTGCCGTCCTCGACGATGAGCGAGTAGGCGCTGATGTGGTCGGCGCCGGATGCGATGGCCCGATCGAGGGACTCGTCGAAATCGGCCGCGCTTTCCCCAGGGGTACCATATATGAGGTCTAGATTTATGTTTTTAAATCCTGCTTCGCGGGCTTCACCCGCCGCGGCCACCGCGCGTCCGGCCGTGTGCTTGCGGTCAAGGATGGCCAGCACGCCCGGCGAGGCCGACTGCATGCCCAGCGATATCCGGGTGAATCCGTTGCGGCGCAATGTTTTTAGTGACTCAAGGGTGACCGACTCGGGGTTGGCCTCGGTGGTCACCTCGGCGCCGGGCGCCAGACCCCACGTGCGGTCGACCGCCTCAAGCAGCAGCCCCAGCTGCCCGCTCGACAGCAGTGTCGGGGTGCCGCCGCCGAAGAAAACGGTCTCCACTCCCGGCGGCTTCACCACAGAGGCGGCCAGCGCCATCTCCCGCTCCACGGCATCGAGATATCCGTCGATGTCCGCCCCACCCAGCTCCCCAGGCGTGTAGGTGTTGAAGTCGCAGTAGCCGCAGCGGCTGGCGCAGAAGGGCACATGGATGTAGACGCCGAAGCCTGCGTCACCGACGTGCTCCAAGGCGGAAGGCGGCAGAGTGCCGGTCTCCGGAACGGGTTCTCCCTCGGGTAAAGCGCCCACGGGTCTAGTCTGCCCTCATGTCGCTCATCCGGCTCGACCATGCGCGCGGTATCACTACGATCACCCTCGACAGCCCGCACAACCGCAACGCCCTGTCCACCCAGCTGATGCGCGAACTGCTCGCGGCACTCGACGACGCGGGTTCCGACCCGGATGTGCGCGTGGTGGTGCTCGACCACACCGGCCCGGTGTTCTCCTCGGGCGCGGACCTGTCCGAGACCGCCGCGGCCGCCTCCACCGGCGACATGCCCGCCAACATCCTGGGCGACATCCTCGCGGCGGTCGTGAGCTGCCCCAAGCCGGTCATCGCGGCGGTGCGCGGCTCGGCCCGTGCCGGGGGCGTGGGCCTGATCGCCGCCGCCGACCTCGCCGTCTGCGCCGAGACCGCCACGTTCGCCTTCTCCGAGGTGCGCATCGGCGTGATCCCGGCGCTGATCTCCGCGACCGTGCTGCCCCGGCTGGCCCCGCGCGCCGCCGCCGAGCTGTATCTGACCGGCGAGATCTTCGACGGCACCCGCGCGGCCGGCATCGGCCTGGTCAGTACCGCCGTCACCGTCGAGAAGGTCGACACCGTCGTGCGCAGCTGGTGCTCGTCGCTCGTGCGCGGTGCCCCCAACGCCGTGGCCGCCACCAAGAGGTTGCTCAGCCAGAAGCCGGCAATCGCCGACATCGACGACCTGGCCGTTCTGTCCCTTGAGTTCTTCGGCTCCGCCGAGGGGCGCGAGGGCGTCGCGGCCTTCACGGAGAAACGTGATCCTTCGTGGGTCCCGCCCGCCACGGGTTAATGTGTTCGCGTGGGTCGCCAAGGAGTTGTGACGACGCTCATTATTTTTGCCGTGGTTTTCGGCCTCGGCGGCTATCTGGCGCGCAAGCAGTTCGAATCCAACTCGACCGTCCAAACGGTCGCCGGCCGGTGCAGCGCCGCCGACGTGCGCCTCGACGCCGAGCAGATGGCCAACGCCGCCACCATCTCCGCGGTCGGCCTGCGCCGCGGCGTCAACCAGCGGGCGATCGTGATAGCGCTCTCGGTGGCGCTGCAGGAGTCCAGGCTGCGCAACCTTGAACATCTCGGGGCGCGCAACGACCACGACTCGCTCGGCCTCTTCCAGCAGCGGCCCAGCCAGGGCTGGGGCACCGCCGATCAGATCATGGACCAGCGCTACGCCGCCGACCGGTTCTACACGGCGCTGCTCAAGATCAAGGGGTGGGAGTCGATGCGTGTCACCGATGCCGCCCAGCGTGTCCAGCGCTCGGCCTACCCGCAGGCGTACCAGAGATGGGCCGAGGACGCCGACGTGCTCGCGTCGGCGTTCGCGGGCAAGGCGCAGGGCGTGGTCACCTGCTCTGCGGACGGCAAGCCCAAGACGGCAACGGTCGACGCCATCGAACAGCTTCTTCAGCGCGATTTCGCCCGAAAGGCGCCTAAGGCCATTAAAGAGGGGCAGATTTTGCGGGTACCCGTCAACGACGCCACCACCGCCTGGCAGTTTGCCCATTGGCTGGTCGCCCACTCCCCCGCCTTGGGCATCACCACCGTCACCGTGCCCGGCCGCCAGTGGTCTCCCGGCAAGGACGCTTGGCAAAGCACAGGCGATCCCACAGACAACCCCGCCGCCACTCACGTGACCGCTCAGATCACGGGTTAAACTCGGCGGTCTTAGCGCCTTAAACGCAGCGTTCGTATCGCCTACCACCCCCAGGGGAGGACATGACTATCACCCCTCAAGCCGTTTCGGCGTATGACCCCATCACCGCCGACGACCGCCAGGAGTTCCTCGACAACGGCTTCCTGTTGCTGCGCAACGTGCTGACCGAGGAGCACCGCCAGCGCCTCGAGGAGGCGACCGACCGCGTCTACGCGGAGGAGATCGTGGCGGGTAACGGCACCAAGGACGGCACGGTCCACCTGCTCGGCTTCCTCGACCGCGATGAGCTCTTCGGTGAGCTGCTGACGCACCCACCGGTCTTCCGTTACATGTGGGGCCTGGCCGGGTGGAACATCTACACCCACCACAACCATCTGGACGTGACCCCGCCCGCGGTCGAGCCGGAGAAGCCTTACTGGGGTTGGCACCAGGACGGGTACAGGCAGAACTCGGATCCCGAGACGGTGGATCCCAACCTGCCCCGGCCGATGTTCTCGCTGAAGATCGCCTATGTGATCTCGGACCTGTCCGAGACCGGCCGCGGCGCGACCAAGGTGATCCCGGGCAGCCACCTGTGGAACTCGCTGGCCAGGCCCGCCGATACCAGCGTGCAGAACCCCGACCCGGAGGGCAGCATCGAGATCACCGCCAACCCGGGCGACGCGTTCATCTTCGACCGCCGCCTGTGGCACTCGCGCTCGACCAACCTCTCCACGGTCACGCGAAAGATGCTGTTCATCGGGTACACGTACCGCTGGATCCGGCCGCTGGACGACATGCCGATCGACAAGAGCAGCCGGTGGTGGGCCAACCGCACCCGGGTGCAGAAGCAGCTGCTGGGCGAGGCGACGCACACGGCCAACTACTGGGGCATCAACTGGGATGGGTTCATCGACGAGGAGATCCCGCTGCGCAAGGAGCTGCGCGAGCGCGAGCTGCTCGACCGGTCCGTTCCCTGGCTCCGCTGAATGTTCTTGGAAAGGGGCGGCCAATCACGTGGCTGCCCCTTTTCTCAACTACTGCCGGCCGGCCCAGTCGTTGATGGCCCGTTCCATGGTCTCGAAGGCCAGCTCGGGCAGCGCCTCACGCGAGAACCAGCGCGCCTCGGACGACTCCTGCGGATCGAGCACAATGGACGCGCGGGGCGGCAAGGTGGCCAGCCAGAAGCAGTCGAGCACCGGGAAAAGCTCGCCCTGAAACTCGTAGTCCCCGATGTACATGCCCACGAACGGTCCTAACGCGACGTCGACGCCCAGCTCCTCACGCCCCTCGCGCAGCGCCGTGCGGGCCGGCTCCTCCCACCCGTCGCAGAAGCCGCCCGGCGTCTCCCATAACCCCACCCGCGGCGCCCGCACCCGCTTGAGCAGCAGGATGCGGTGCGCGTCGTCCACGACGAGCAGGCTCGCCGTCGGCCGCGCGTTGTTGTACGACTCGTAGCCGCACCCGGCGCAGACCGCCGGCCGGGGTCCAGGCAGTGCCGACCCGCACCCGAAACAGTGCCCGAAGCTCACTTTTTCCGATCGGTTAAAGACTCCGAAGTGGACAATGCGGCGATGAATGCCTCCTGAGGCACCTCGACCCGCCCCACCATCTTCATCCGCTTCTTGCCCTCCTTCTGCTTCTCCAGCAGCTTGCGCTTGCGCGTGATGTCACCGCCATAGCATTTGGCGAGCACATCCTTGCGCATGGCGCGGATGGTCTCCCGGGCGATCACCCGCGAGCCGATCGCCGCCTGGATCGGCACCTCGTACTGCTGGCGCGGGATCAGCTCCCGCAGCTTCGCCGCGATCGTCGTGCCGTACTGGTACGCCTTGTCCTTATGCACGATGGCCGAGAAGGCGTCGACCGTCTCGCCCTGCAACAGGATGTCCACCTTCACCAGATCGGCCTTCTGCTCGCCGCTCGGCTCGTAGTCGAGGCTTGCATACCCCTTTGTGCGGGACTTGAGCTGATCGAAGAAGTCGAAAATGATCTCGCCTAGGGGCATGGTGTAGCGCAGCTCGACCCTGTCGGCGGACAGATAATCCATGCCCTGCAACGAACCCCGGCGTCCCTGGGACAGCTCCATCACGGCGCCGACGTGGTCGTTGGGGGTCAGGACGGTGGCGCGGACAGTGGGCTCGTGGACCTCCGCGATCTTGCCGGACGGGTACTCGCTGGGGTTGGTGACGGTTAGCTCCGTGCCATCCTCCATCACCACCCGGTACACCACGTTGGGCGCGGTCGAGATGAGGTCGAGGCCGAACTCGCGCTCCAGCCGCTCACGGATGATCTCCAGGTGGAGCAGGCCCAGGAAGCCGCAGCGGAACCCGAACCCCAAGGCCGCGCTCGTCTCCGGCTCGTAAACCAGGGCCGCGTCGTTGAGCTTCAGCTTGTCCAGGGCCTCGCGCAGTGCCGGATAATCCGAGCCGTCCAGGGGATACAACCCCGAGTAGACCATCGGTTTCGGGTCCTTGTAGCCGCTCAGGGCCTGCTTCGCCGGACGGGAGTTGATCGTCACGGTGTCGCCGACGCGCGACTGCCGCACGTCCTTCACACCCGTGATCAGGTAGCCCACCTCTCCCACGCCCAGCGCCTTGGACTTGACCGGCTCGGGCGAGATCACGCCGAGCTCGAGCAGCTCGTGCACCGCCCCGGTCGACATCATCTTGATCCGGTCGCGCGCTTCGATCTTGCCGTCGATGAGCCGGACATAGGTGACCACGCCGCGGTAGATGTCATAGACCGAGTCGAAGATCATCGCTCGGGCGGGTTGCGAGGCCTCCCCGACGGGCGGCGGGAACTGCCTGACGATCTCGTCGAGCAGATGGGGTACCCCCTCGCCGGTTTTTCCTGAAACACGCAGGCAGTCTTCCGGTTCGCAACCGATCAGATGTGCCAGCTCCTCGGCGTACTTCTCCGGTTGCGCCGCCGGGAGGTCGATCTTGTTCAGCACGGGAATGACCGTCAGATTGTTCTCGAGGGCGAGGTAGAGATTCGCCAGTGTCTGCGCCTCGATACCCTGGGCGGCGTCGACAAGCAGCACCGCGCCCTCGCCGGCGGCGAGGCTGCGCGACACCTCATAGGTGAAGTCCACGTGCCCCGGCGTATCGATCATGTTCAGCACGATCTGCTGGCCCGCGTGGGCGCCTTCGCGCACGGTCCAGGGCATGCGGACCGCCTGGCTCTTGATGGTGATGCCGCGCTCACGCTCGATGTCCATGCGGTCGAGATACTGGGCGCGCATCAGCCGCGGATCGACCACCTCGGTCAGCTGCAACATGCGATCGGCCAGGGTCGATTTGCCGTGGTCGATGTGCGCGATGATGCAGAAGTTGCGTATCGCGGCCGGGTCCGTGGCGCCAGGCTGGTTCACTGTCGTCCGTTTCCTTACCAGTGGTGGGGTGACATCCAATAATCCCACGCCTGCCGGGTCCGCTGCGGCGGGATAACCGGTGGCCGCCGGCCGGCGGGAAGGGCATCATCTTCGACCATGACGACCGTGCTGCCGCCGCCCACCCCCTACGACCGCACCTCCCTGCGGCCGTCATGGTCGTCGCTGCCGCCCTCGTTCCGCGGCGCGCTCACCGCCCACCTCGGCTCGCCGGTCACCGGGGCCAAGGTCACCGGCACCGGCTTCACGTCCGGATTCGCCGCCCTGCTCACGACCGCTACCGGCCAGCGCTTCTTCATCAAGGCGGCACCGCTGGACCAGCCCGCATCGCAGTGGTATGCCCGCGAAGCCGCCTTTACTTCCACTCTTCCTCAGGGGTACCGGCAGCCGCGTTCCTTTGGTCGCAACAGCTGGACGGCTTCTTCGTGCTCTGCTTGCAGGCCATCGAAGGCGCCCGCGTACCCGCTCTTCCCTGGCACCCGGCCGAGCTGTCCTCAGCGCTGTCCAGCCTCGCGGCCGCCTCCGCCGCCTTGGCCACCCCACCCGCCGCCCTGCTGGCGCTCGAACCCACCAGCTGGGGCTCGGTGATCGACGGCACGCTCGACAGGTGGCGCACCGCACCGCCCCCGCATCCGTACGCCTCAGAGCTGGCCCCGCTCGAGGCCCGCTTCGACGAGCTCACCCGATCCTCGACCGAGCTGCTGCACTGTGATTTGCGCCTCGACAACATGGTGCTCGACTCGGGCGGTGTGGCGTGGATCTGCGACTGGAACTTCCTGTCCTACGGCCCGCCCTGGTTCGACACCTTGACTCTGCTGCTGTCGGCCGAGGCCAGCGGCATCGACCCGGACCCTCTTTTCTGGACACACCCGACCGCGGCCGGTGTCACCCCCGAACTGCTCGACGGCGCCCTAGCCTCGATCCTCGGCTACTACCTGGACGCCGGCTCAAAACCCGAGATCCCCACCTCCCCTCACGTCCGCTCCCACCAGCGCTACTACGCCGTCCTTACCTGGCGCTGGCTCGGCCGCCGCCTCGGCTTACACTGATGCTGTAGGTGGGCGTTTTGGCCCTTGCGCCGGTCGCCTGGTAATCTGGCACGTCGCGACCGATGCCCTCCTCGGCAGCGGTCCGCCCAGAATTCCCAGACCAAGATTCCCAGACCAAGATTCCCAAACCGAGCAACTGACGAGCAGGACGAAGGCTGTCGCGTGGCGAACATCAAGTCTCAGATCAAGCGCAACAAGCAGAACGAGAAGCGCCGCTTGCGCAACAAGTCGGTCAAGTCGGCGCTCAAGACCGCCGTCCGCAAGTTCCACGAGGCGTCCGAGACCGGCGACCTCGAGACCGCGGGCGCGCTCTTGCGCGATGCCACGCGCAAGCTGGACAAGGCCGTCTCCAAGGGCGTAATCCACAAGAACCAGGCTGCCAACCGCAAGTCGGCCATCGCCAAGAAGCTGGCCGGCCTCTCCGCCTGATTCACGCGCTTTCCCAAGCCCGATGCCGCCGCAGGGTGATCGGGCTTAATGCTGTCCGCCCGCGCGGCGTGCCTGGGCAAACTGCATGATGGTCCGCTCGAGCGCATAAGCCCGGTCTTCTGTGCCGCCCTTCACCGCCTCGTTGCACTCGGCCGCGGCCCGCATCGCCAGCACCAGCCCGTCGGGCGTCCAGCCGCGCGCCTGCCGCTGCGCCTTCTCGATTTTCCAGGTCGGCATGCCCAGCCAGGAGGCGAGCTGGTACGCGTTACCCCGGCCCGCCGAAGCCACCCGGGCGACCGTGCGCACGCCGTCAGCCAGCGCGTCAGCGATCGGTACCGGATCGACGCCCGTGTGCAAAGCCCACCGCAAGGCTTCAAGCGCCCCAGCCACATCCCCGGCCACAGCCGCATCGGCAACCGTGAATCCACTGACCTCCGCCCGCCCACGGTAGTAGCGGGCCACGGTCGGCAGGTCGACCCGGCCGCCCGTGTCGGCGGTCAGCTGTGAGGCCGCCGCCGCAAGCTCGCGCAGGTCATGCCCGACCGCCTCGATCAGCGCCTCGGCCGCCTCCGCGGTGCAGCGGCCGCCCAGCCGCCGGAACTCCCCGGTCACGAAGTCGAGCCGGTCGCGATGCTTACTGATCTTCGACGCCTGCATCACCGTCGCGCCCGCCTTCTGGAGGCTGTCGGCGAACGCCTTGCCCTTGGCCCCGCCCGCGTGGCTGACGACAAGGGTCACCTCAGGGTCGGGCTCCTTCACGTAGTCGAGCATGATCGCGACAAGCTCCTTGCGCGCGTCCTGCCCGTTGCGCAGCACGGCCACCCGGCGCCCGCCGAACAGCGAAGGGCTCAGCATTTCGGCCAGCTCGCCGGGGAACATGCTCGACGCCTCGAAATCACGCACCTCGGTCCGCGGATCGGCGGCCCGCGCCTGCGCCGCGATGTCGCTGATCGCCCGAGCGACGAGCAACTCCTCGTCACCGAGGACGAGAACGACGGGTGTCAGTTGGGGGGACTGGACCTGGCTCACCACACGCACCATGTTCGCACGCCAACCGTCGATCGTTGTTTCATCCCCTCCAGGTGATGCCGCCATCCGCTCCTGGTGCGAGGGTGGGTCAATGGCAAGTGCTATCGATGAGTTCTTTGAGGAACTCGGTCGGCGCGGGCACGAACCTCTGCTCGCCAAGGCGACCGCCACCGTGCGCTTCGAGATAACGCAGGGCCTGTGCACCGAACACTGGTACGTCTCGATCACCAAGGGCGACCTGACGGTCTCTCGGGAGAACCTCTCAGCCACCAGCGTCGTGCGCGCCAGTCGAGACCTGTTCGACCGCGCCGCCCGCGGTGAGGAGAACCTGCTCGCGGCAATGCTGCGGGGCGAGGTGTTGGTCGAGGGAAACCCTGCTGTGCCCATGGTCTTTCAGCGGCTCCTTCCAGGGCCCCATGGTCCAGCCGTGCGGCAATTGGCCACTGCCGGGAGGGGGCGACGGGCATGAATGACGATTCAATCAAGATCTTGAGCGGAAACATGTTCGTGGTCAGCGACTCTCGTGGCGACATAGACGCTTCGCCCTCGGACCCGACCGGACTGTTCTCCGACGACACGCGCTTCTTGTCAACGTGGTTATTGAGCATCGACGGCAAGCGGCTCAGCTCGCTGTCGGTTGACAACTTGCGGTACTACCAGGCGAGGTTCTTCCTCGTTGCCGGCGGCGGAGAGGTGTACGTCGATGCGAAGCTATCGGTGATCCGTGAGCGCCTGGTGTCCGACGGCTTCCGCGAGGACGTAACGATTCTCAACCATGACGGCAAGGCCGTCGATCTGACGGTTCGCGTAGAGGCGGGCTGCGACTTCGCCGACCTCTTCGAGGTCAAGGACGCCTTGGCGAAGAAGGGGACATACTACTCGCGGATCGAGAATGGATCCCTGTTGCTCGGGTATACCCGGGAATCCTTCAAACGGCAGACGTCCATCTCGGCCAGTACACCAGCTCACGTCGATGGACGCGGTCTGACCTTCGACGTCCACCTGGAACCGAAGCAGGAGTGGGCTACGCAGCTGAAAGTGACTCCCAACGTGATCCTGCTGACTGGACGGGCGGTGCCCTTGACGCCCGAGGAGCTCCGGCGCGAGGCCGGCGTGGAAACGCCGAGCGTACCGCAGGATCTCCGGAACTGGCTCGAGCAAGCACCACGCTTGGAATGTGACTGGGACCCGTTAAGGCACACCTACCAGCGCAGTCTCGAGGACCTCGCCGCCCTGCGCTATACGCCGATGGCGGGAATGGGACAGAACCTGCCGGCGGCCGGCCTGCCATGGTTCATGACCATATTCGGCCGCGACAGCATACTTACCAGCCTGCAGGCACTGCCCTTCCAGCCCGAACTCGCGACCACGACGTTGCGGATCCTTGCCGCTATGCAGGGCACCCGCCGGGACGACTTCCGTGACGAGGAGCCCGGACGCATTCTGCACGAGATGCGGTACGGGGAGACGACCGCCTTCGGGGAACGCCCGCACTCCCCATACTTCGGCACCGCCGATGCCACACCCCTGTTCGTGGTGCTGCTCGACGAATACGAGCGGTGGAGCGGCGACGTCCAGCTGGCCCGCGAACTCGAGTTCGAGGCACGCGCCGCGCTGAACTGGATCGACGAGTACGGCGACCTGATGGGCAACGGCTACCTGTCCTACCGGCGCCGCAACGAGCAGACCGGCCTGGAAAACCAATGCTGGAAGGACTCCTGGAACTCGATCTCCTACCGCGACGGAAGGCTGCCGGGCTTTCCCCGGGCCACCTGCGAGTTGCAGGGCTACGTGTACGACGCGAAGCTGCGTGGCGCCCGCCTCGCCCGGCTGTTCTGGAACGACACTGGCTTGGCCGACGAGCTGGAACGCGACGCCGAGGACCTCAAGCGCCGGTTCAACCGCGACTTCTGGATCGGGGACCGGCAGTATTTCGCACTCGGCCTCGATGCCGACGGCAGCCAAATCGATGCGCTCTCGTCAAACATCGGTCACCTGCTTTGGAGCGGCATCGTCGACGCCGACAAGGCCGATGCTATCGTGCGGCACCTTTTCGGTCCGGCCCTCTTCTCCGGTTGGGGAGTACGGTCGCTGTCTAGCGTCGAGACTCGGTACAACCCGGTCGGCTACCACATCGGCACGATCTGGCCGTTTGACAACTCGTTCATCGCCTGGGGACTGCGCCGCTACGGTTACGAGAACGAGGCGGCGCGTATCGCCGCCGGCATCCTGCACGCGGCCACCTACTTCGGTGGGCGGCTGCCCGAGGCTTTCGCCGGATACGACCGGACACGGGTCGAGTACCCGGCACAGTACCCTACGGCATCCAGCCCCCAGGCCTGGTCGACCGGGGCTCCGCTGCTGTTCCTGCGCACTATGCTGGGCCTGGAAACTTCGGGCGAAAATCTGGTCGTGAACCCGGCGATTCCGAAGCAACTCGGCCACATCGAGCTGCTCGACATCCCCGGACGGTGGGGCCGCATCGACGCCTACGGCCGCGGATCGGTCGAGATGGACGAACAATATCCGTCAGCGGTCACGTGACCCGCTATCCACGCGAGGCAACGGCGAGGTCGGTGGCGCCGGTGCGGATGACCGCGATATCGCCGTCCACATCGGTGCGGCACACGCGGGCCCCATTGGCGCGCAGCCGGCCGAGCACGGATGCGCTTGGGTGGCCGTAGCCGTTGCCCGCGCCGACCGACACGAGCGCCACCCTGGGGCGCAGCGCCTCGAGCAAGCTCGGGTCTTGATAGGACGAGCCGTGGTGGGCGACCTTCAGAACCTGCACCGGATGCGTGCGGACTAACGCCTGCTGTTCGGTCTCGGCGTCGCCGAGCAGGAGCACGCTCACCCCGCCGACCGTCGCCATCAAGATCAGGGAGTTGTTGTTCGCATCGCTTCGGGTGCCGCTCAGCCGTGCAGTGGGCAGTACCCGCAGGGTCACCTCACCGACCGTCCAAGCCGCGCCGAACCCGGCCTCCACGACAGGCGTGGCCGTACGCGAGGCCGCCCCGAGCACGGCCTCACGACCGGAGACCGGCTCGGGAAACCCCGGAACGACAAGCGCTCCCGGCCGGTGCTTGAGAAGGCCGTCCAGCCCCCCGATGTGGTCGATGTGGAAGTGGCTGAGGAAGGCGAGGGGCACCTCCCCCACATCGAGGTCATCCAAGCAACGCACCACACTGCCGGGTTGGGGACCGGCGTCGACCACGACCGCCGAGCCGCGCCCGGCCCGCAGCACGATCGCGTCGCCCTGGCCGACATCGCATGCCACCACGAGCCACCCGGGCGGCGGCCAGCCGGGCATGGCGAGCCGGGCCGGCACAGCGGCCACGACGGCCGCCACCGCGACGGTGACGACGATCAGCCGCACGGCCCGGAACCGAACGCCCGCAAGCAAAACAACCACCAGCCCAGTCAGGAGCAGAGCGCCGCCGACGCCGCCGGGCCAGGCCACCGATCCCTCGGGAACGGCGGCGCCGATCTCGGCGACCTTGACGAGCCACCACGCCGGCCAGCCACCCACCCACGCGACGAACGCCGCGCCGTCCGGCCACAGCGGCGAGACGGCGGCCGCAGCGACCCCGGTGAGCGTGGCGGGGGCGATCGCGGGAACGGCTAGCAGGTTGGCGGGTATGGCCACGAGGCTGATGGACCCGCTCAGGCCGGCGACGACGGGTGCGCAAGCGAGCTGTGCGGCGGCCGGGATGGCCAGGGCTTCGGCGAGGCCAGCGGGCACGCGGCGGCGCCGCAGGCCATCGCGCATCCGCGGGGCGAGGAGCAGCAGCCCGCCAGTGGCGAGTACGGAAAGGGCAAACCCCGCATCCCCAGCAAGCTCCGGGTCGATGGCGATGAGCGCGGTGATGGTAGCGGCGAGGGCGGGCAGGGCGGCGCGTGACCGTCCACTCGCGAGCGCGAGCAGGCCCACCCCGCCCATGGCGGCCGCGCGCAGCACGCTCGGCGAAGGGCGCACGAGGATGACGAACCCGATGACGGCGACCGTGGCGAGACCCGCCTTGGCACGCGGACCGAGCCGGAGCCACCCGCCGAGGAAGACCACCATGCCCACCACGATGGCTACGTTGCTGCCGCTCACGGCCGTCAAGTGCGTCAGGCCCACGTCGCGGAACTGCTGCTCCAGCTCGGGCGGCAGGCGGCTGGTGTCGCCGACGACGAGGCCGGGCAGCAGCCCGCCGGGCCGGTTGTCGAGTGGTTGGCACGCCCGCTGCAACCCTGCCCGCAGGCTCGCGGCCGCTCGCTGCTCCCACGGCGGCGAACCCATCGGAGCGGGCGGCGACGTCGCGGACAGCACGGCTGCATTGAGGTCACCGCCGCGCGGCTCTCCAAACCGGACGCTTGCCGTCACCCGCTGACCCGGAAGCAAGGAACGCCAGCCCTCATAGGTGGCGAGCACCAGTACGCGCTCGTCAAGGCGCAGGCGACTGTCCACGATGGACAGCCGGGCGGGCACGACCCAGGTGGTGGAGCGGCCGGTCGTGGCGCGGGCCGGGTGAGGGTCGTCGGTCACGGTCAGCTCCACCTCGGCCTGCGCCCGCGCCGAGACAAGCGAGCGCAGCGGAGCCGACTCCGCGCCGGCCTGGCGGGCGGCGGTGGCCAGCCCGCCGAGGATCAGGCCCACAAGGGCGGAGACCGCGACCCACCGCCACCGGCGAGCGATGAAGCCGAACGCCGCGACCGCGAGCACGGCGGTCCCGATGATGGCCAGGCCGAGCCTCATGCCGGCGTGGAGCGTGGCCAGCGCCGCGGCCCAGCAACCCAGCGCGACAGGAGCAAGACGCAGGTCGATCACACGGTCACCAGGTCCTTGAGGCGGCCGAAGGTTTCCTCGCCGATCCCGTCGACCTGCCGCAGCTCCTCGACGCTACGGAAACCGCCGCGCTTGGTGCGGTGATCGATGATGCGCTGGGCGAGCACCGGGCCCACCCCCGGCAGGGTGTCCAGCTCGGCGAGGCTGGCCGTGTTGAGGTTGACCTTGGCAGGCACGGCCGGGTCGGCACCGGCGGCCGGTGGCACGCCGACAGCGATCAGCTCGCCGTCGTTGAGCTTGCGCGCGAGGTTGATCGTGGAGAGGTCGACGCCGGGGAGCGGGCCGCCGGCCGCCTGGATGGCGTCGGCGACCCTTGAACCGGGCGGCAGCCGCACCAGGCCGGGCCGCTGGACCTGGCCGGAGACCGCGACCACCAGCTCCATGACGGCCGCCGCGGAGCCGGAGGCGCTGACGACGGGCACCGGCTCCTCGCGCGGCTCGGACCGCCAAGCGAGGAAGGCGACGACCGCGACCACCACGGCGGCGACGATCGCGAGGACCTTGGCCCCGCGGTGACCGGGGTCGAAAGCGGACAGGCCGGGCAATGACCGGGGTGGCGGGGGCGAAGGATCGTAAGGCGTTCGAGCGAGCACGCGCAAACCGTACGGAACGAAAAACCCTTAAACCACAAGCGAAACCGGCTGCCTGTGGACGTCCGAAAGCCTGGGGACAACCGCACCGATCAAAGAGTGGATCTGCTATAGGCGGTGGACCACCACACCCGCCAGACCCGGCCCGACATGCGCCGCGACCACGGCGCCCACCTCGCTGGTGTAGATCGCACCGACCCGGTCGCCCAACCGTTCACGCAACGCATTCGTGAGGTAGGAGGCGCGCTCGCCCGCAGCCAGATGGTGCACGGCCAGCTCCACCCGCCCAGACCCGGCGGCCTCGCACACCAGCGCCGTCAAGCGATCGAGCGCCCGCGCCGCCGTGCGCACCTTGTCGCGCAGTACGATCTTGCCGGACACCACCTCGAGCAGCGGCTTCACCGCCAGTGCCGTGCCCAGCAACGCCGACACGGCCGTGATGCGGCCGCCCCTTCGCAAGTGCTCCAGCGTATCAACATAGAAGAACGTCGAAATGTTGCCGATGGCCGTCTCAGCGGTAGTGCGTACCCCCGAGATGTCCAATCCATCCGCAGCGGCGGCCGCGGCGGCAAGGGCCACGAACCCCAGACCCATCCCGGTCGATTCCGAATCGATCACCTCGACCGGGCCGTCGACCTGCGCCGCGGCCATTTCCGCGCACGAATACGTGCCCGACAGCCCGGCCGCCAGGTGGATCGACACGATGCCGGTGGCGCCGGCCTCGAACAGCTCGTTGTAGACGGCGGCGAACTCGCCCGGTGTGGGCTGCGAAGTCGAGACGGCGGCGCGGGCGGAAAGGGCCTTGGCGACCTCACCCGGCCCGATCTCCAGGCCCTCCCGGCCGGACACGCCGCTCATCACCACATGCAGGGGCACCACCGTCACCCGCTGCGATTCCTCGATGTCGGGTAGGTAGGCGGTTGAGTCGGTCACGACCACGATGGACATGCAGGCACGTTAGCCGATCATGCCGGTTGAGACGAGAGGACCTCGAGAACCGGCCCGATCTGGCAGATCGTCATGAGATCATTGCGGACCCTCCCACGCACGGTCACCTGGGCTCCAACCTTGAGCACGTTGGGATCACCGCCTTTGAGCTCGTAGAGCTTGTTGCCGGTGGTACGCAGGGCGCGGCAGCCGCCCTCGACACCGACCATCTCCACCGTGCCGGACAGAACAACCTCTTCCTTCGAGGCACCTGGGGAGGCGCCCGGTGAAGCCGCCGTCGACGGCAAGGCGGTGGGCACGGGCAGCTGCTGCGGGCTGGGCAGCTCGCTGCCGGAAGGGCTGGGTGTCACGTCGGTCTCCGTGTTGGCCTGGGCGCAGCCCGCGGTCAGCAAGCCGCCCGCGAGGGCCACAGCTATGAGCAAGCGAAATCGACTGTTCATAACAGGTCGGACGCTACTGCAACCGGCCGCGTTGCGCGAGTTCACACACCCAAGTTGTGTGCCAGCAGCTGCCAGCCGCGGTGTTCCGGGTGGTAGCCCAGCTCCGACCAGCGGCAGTTGCGCAGGGGCCCGAGGGTGAGCGCGCTATCCTCCGGCCAGCCCAGCAGCGCCGCCACGCCCCAGCGCACCGACCCGCCGTGAGTGATCAGGATGGTGATCCCGTCGGGGTTGCGCTCGTGCGCCTGGCGGATCACCTCGGAGACCCGCTTTCCGAGGTCGCCGAGGGGTTCGAGGCCGTCACCGGGCGCCGGATCGCCGTCGATCCAGCGCGCGTACGTCTCCGGGAACCGGACCTTGATCTGCTCGATGTTCAGCGTCTCCCACAGGCCGAAACCGCGCTCGCGCAACCTCGGCTCGCGCTCGACGGGCAGCCCGGTCAGCTCGGCCAGCGGCGCGGCCGTGTCCCAGGTGCGGCTCAGATCGCTGGCGATGAGCAGGCTGGGCTCCAAGCCGGCCAGATACGCGGCCGCGGCAACGGCCTGGGCACGGCCCCGCTCGTTGAGCGGCACGTCCGTCTGGCCCTGGATCCGGCCGTCATTGTTCCAATCCGTGTTGCCGTGCCGCCACAGGATCACCCGGCTCATGCCGCTCATGAGATGAGCGCCCGGTCGACAAACTCGATCTGCGGGCAGTCCTTCCACAACCTGTCGAGCGAGTAGAACTCACGCTCATCGTTGTGCTGGACATGGACGACGATGTCGTTGAAGTCCAGCAGGACCCAGCGCCCGGCTCGCTCGCCCTCCCTGCGGATGGGCTTGGCCTTCTCGGGCAGCTTGGCCAGCGCCTCCTCGATCGCGTCGACGATCGCGATGACCTGCCTCTCGTTGGGCGCCGACGCCAGCACAAAGGCATCGGTGATCACCAAATGGTCGGACACGTCGATTACGACGATGTTTTCGGCTTTCTTGTCGGCGGCGGCCTGGGCGGCGGTCAGCGCCAGCTCAACGGCGCGCTCGGATGCGGGCACATTTCTCCTTTTGGTCGTCGGCCACTACAAGCCTCTCATACCCAGGGTCGAAGGTCCGGCCGGTTTGCAGGTGGTTACGCCATGGCATGGGCCGGTTGGCGATACAGATTGTGTTTTGTGATGTATTGCACTACACCATCGGGTACCAAATACCAGATCGGCTGCCCGGCGGCGACCCTGTCGCGGCAATCCGTCGAGGAGATCGCCATCGCCGGCACCTGCACCAGGCTGACCGAGTCGGCGGGCAGGTGCGAGTCGGTCAGCCGGAACCCGGGCCGAGTCACGCCGATGAAGTGGGCAAGTTCGAACAACAGGTCGGCGTCCTTCCATGAAAGGATCTTGGCCAGCGCGTCGGCACCGGTGATGAAGAACAGGTCGATCTTGTCCCCGAGCTGGGCTCGCAGGTCGCGCAGCGTGTCGACGGTGTAGGTGGGCGTCCTGCGGTCGATGTCGACCCGGCTGACGTTGAAGCGCGGGTTGGACGCGGTGGCGATCACCGTCATCAGGTAGCGGTGTTCGGCCGGGGAGACCACACGCTCGCTCTTCTGCCACGGCTGCCCCGTGGGCACGAAGATCACCTCGTCAAGCGCGAAGCTGTCGGCGACCTCGCTCGCCGCCACCAAGTGTCCATGGTGGATCGGATCGAAGGTGCCGCCCATGACGCCAACCCGACGTGCCATAGACCTATCCTAGGCGGATCTTGTCGGCTCCCGGGACCGGAGTGCCCGCCGGAGATCGTCGGTCTCGTCGGTCATCGCTCGGCGCAGCAAAGGATGCAGGTCACCGGCGAGGGCACGCTCGGCGTAGGAGAGTGTGTCGTGCGACACCGCAAACACCGGGTATGCCGCGTGGCAGATCATCGCCAGCAGATCGCCGGAGCGTTCCCCGTCCGAACGCGGCAGCTCGGTGAAGAAGCGCTCCACATAGGACTCGGCGAGCGCCGCCTGCTCCGGCTGCCACAACCCAACCCCCGCCGACGCCACCACCCTGTTGGACAACCCCTGCTCCCGCACCACGATGTCGAAGGCCGCCTCCTTCGCCGCAGGGTCGGGCCGGCTGGCCCGGCACCGGGTCGCCTCCTGCTCGCCGCGCGCGCTGTTGTCGCGGGCCTGCTCGGCGGCGATCTCCTCCTCGGTCACGTCGCCCAGCACGGCCAGGCGGCACAGCACCGACCAGCGCAGGTCGTCGTCGACGATGAGTCCCTCGGGGGCGCCACCGTCGAGCCAGGAGCGCAGCCAAGCCACATGGGCCGCGCTCGCCGTGGAGATGAGGGCGCGTGCCGAGGCCAGCTGGCGGCCGCTGCCCGGCTCGGAGCTCTCCAGGATGGAACCGGCCATCGCGCCGAGCGAAGCGAGCGCCGCCTCGTAACCATCCGGGGAGAGGAAGCGCGGCACCGCCTGCGAGCGCGCCAGCGAGAAGACGGACTCGAAGATGGTCACCTCGGGCTCGTGCGGCAACGCCGCCACCACCAGGCCGGTGAACTCCGTCACCGGCCACTCGCCGTCGCGGGTCGCGTCCCACGCGCTGGTCCACCGCACCGCCCGCGACAGGCTCTCCTCCTGCCTGTTGAGCACGTCCGCCAGGCGCGCCCGGGTGCCCTCGTCCATCCTTGTCTTGACGAACGTCAGGTCACCGTCATTGAGAAGCAGCTCCTCACCGTCCACACCGGACACACCGGACAGCTGAGTGGTCTCGCCGGCGACCTCCAGCTCGGTGCGGCGCCAGTGCCCGTCGGCGTCGCGCCAGCCGACAGCGAGGCGGTGCGGGCGCAGGGCCGGATAGTCGGGCACCGCGGTCTGCTCGATCGCCACCGAACCGTCGGCGCCGATCACCGGACGGACCGTGTTGACCTGCGGCGTGCGCAGCCACAGCCGGGCCCAGGCCTCGATGTCGCGACCGCTCGACTCCGACAGCGCCCCAAGCAGATCAGCTAGGGTGGCGTTGCCCCACGCGTGCTTGTCGAAGTACGCGCGCAGGCCGGAGAAGAAAGCTTCATCCCCGATCCACGCCACCAGCTGGCGAAGCGCGGCACACCCCTTGGCATAGGAGATGCCATCGAAGTTGCTGAACGCGTCGTCGGTGTCCTTGACCTTTGTCGGGGCCACGGGGTGGGTGGAGGGCCGCTGATCCGCCGCGTACCCACCGATCTTGCGGCCGACGCCGAACCTCGTCCACGCCTGCGGCCAGTCGGTCACCTCCGCGGTCAGCCTGTACCCCATGTAAGTCGCGAACGACTCGTTGAGCCAAAGATCGTCCCACCAGCGCATGGTGACCAGGTCGCCGAACCACATGTGCGCCATCTCGTGGGCGATGACGGCGGCCCGGTCGAGCCGCTCGGTCTCGGTGACCGCGCTGCGGAACAGCAGCTCGTCGCGGAAGACCACGCATCCGGGGAACTCCATCGCGCCCCAGCTGAACTCGGGGACGAAGGCCTGATCGTATTTGCCGAACGGGTGCCTGATGCCGAACAGCTCGTGATACCTGTCCAGGCACGCCTTCGTGACCTCGAAGATCTCCGGCGCCTCTCGCTCAAGCACCTCGGCATAGCTCGCGCGGGCGAAGATGCCCAGCGGGATGCCGTCGTGCACATCCTCGCGCGCCACGAACGGCCCGGCGATGAGCGTGATGAGGTATGTCGCGATCGGCTTGGTGGCCGCGAAGTTCCACCTTCCCGGCGCTTCCTGCACCCCTTCGCCGTTGGCCCGCACCAGCCACGACGGGTCGGCGCTCACCGAAAGGGAGACGGAGGCCTTCAGGTCCGGCTGGTCGAAGGCGGCCATGAAGCACGGAGCGTCCGTTATGGACGGTTGGGCATACACGTACACCGCACGGTCCGCCGGATCGACGAAGCGGTGCATGCCCTCGCTGGAGTGGGAGTACGCGAACTCCGCCGCCACCACGGCGATGTTCTCGTTGGCCAGCTCGCGCAGCTCCAGCCGACCGTCGACCACCCCGTCGGTCAGGTCTACGCCGTTGAGCGTGGCGCTGATCAAGCGCTTGGGTCGCACCTCAAGAAACGTCGAGGCACCGGCGTTGGCGGCGAAGCGAACGGTCGTCACGGTGCGGAAGACTTCCGCGTCGCCGGTGAGGTCCACGTCAAGCTCGTAGGTCAGCTTTCGGATCGTGGCTGCCCGGGCGACCGCCTCGGTGTGGGTGAGACTGCGATGCGACATGGGCTAATCCTGCCTGATCAGAGTTCACAGCGGCAAAAGATCCAAGAGTAAGGCCAATTCCTCCTCGCTCAGGTGGGGAGCCAGCGCCCGCAGGCCGAGGACCAGGCGCGTGGCTTCCCGCAGCTCCCATCGCGCGGTGCGGATGCCGGTCACCTTATATCCATGACCTTCGACCTCGCGAACGGCGCACACGATCGCGTCCGCCAGGAACGGCTCCGGCCTGATCACCAGCAGCCAGCGCAGGCCGGTCGAACACCCATCCACCTCGACGATCAGACGATGCATGGCGCGGTCCCCTCTCGCACCAAAGCTTCAGCTGCCCTAGAGGTAACCCCAAAAAGCGCCCTACGAGAGGGGCCAGTGGCCCCTTGTCAGATCGGCGGATCAACGGGACAATTGCGTCCGT